>JABLTK010119986.1_pt1 | contig 15792 bp, 14 predicted proteins | sample 7160131 | NCBI WGS metagenome assembly JABLTK01 (sample SAMN14651221, study PRJNA627086) | human gut metagenome | isolation source: feces | host: Homo sapiens
AATCCATTTGACTGATGAGTAACGCAATTTTTCCGCTTTCACGAACAACGATCGACATCAACTGTCCTGCGGTACGGCCTGCCATAATGTGATCATTTCCCACAAAGCACATGCGCTTTGTGCCAGAAATATCACTGTTGAAGGTGATCACAGGCACACTTTCTGGAAGGCGATTGATGCGTTCACGGATACGCTGATTCTCAATGGGCACCAACATGATACCGCAGACATTCATTTCCTCAAGCTTATCGATACATTCAAGCTGATTTTCGACCGTCACACAATCCATGGTCAGCTTAATGACTTCCATACCGTAGGTAGCCGCCATCTTTGATGCCTCGTCAATGCCGGAATTGATATCACGATAAAAGGGATTTGCTTCGCTGGGAACGATCGCACCAATGCGAAATTCATTTTGCAGGCCGCGCAAAGCCTGCGCCATGGCATTCGGTTTGTAATCGAGTTCCTGCATAACTGCAAGTACACGTGCGCGCGTCTTAGGATCTACACCATAGCGACCATGAAGCACACGATCCACCGTGCCTCTGGAAACATTCGCAATTTCTGCGATTTGCTTGAGCGTGCCAGCCATCACATCACCATAACAATTACTATTCGTGCACGTGCACAAAGATAAATAATATATACAAAATATATTTGATATAAAGATATTACCATAGAAGCTTTACTCTGTCAAGCACTGTTTTGACATTTTCTGCATTTTTGGTATGCGGGCTTCAATGATCTCAATAAGAATGCGCCGGATGATTGCTTCTTCATCCGACGCTGTGTATTGGTGATTGCGGCTTATCCCGCCTTGACCATGTGAATTTCGTGCGTTTCAAAGCGCTGCTTATTCCAGCATTCGTAGGCGCGCATGGTGTAGGTATCGCGCAGCTCGCTCAGGGCGAGCGTGCCGCTCTGCTCCTGTACCTGCGTCAGATCCGCATTTCCGGCGGCATCGAGGTTAGACGAACCCGCCTTCAGGCGCTGGGCGTAGTAGTCGGTTTCCGTGCTGTTCGGATCGATGAATTCAAACCAGAGTCCCTCGTCCGTGACCGCGTATTTGTCGAGATCGGTGATCGTGTAGGAAATCACATAATCGATCTCCAGCGCTTTTACGGTCATGGTTACGCGGTCTACGCGCACGCCGACGCTTTCATATTCCACGGGCGCATCGCTCACGTAGCGTTCCTCGGTAATTTCCGTGGCGGCCAGATCGAAGCTTACGTCCACCTTGGCGATGGGATGATCGCGATCCAGCTGCATCGTGCCGTCCTTCTCTACATATTGTATCGCTGTAGAGCTGAACGTGAACGAACGCTGCGGCAGATCATCCATGAAGCAGATTTCATAATAGCAAGTCAGCGTGCCGTCCTCCTGCAGCGTGAAATCGCCGGAATACGAGTTCATGGTATCCTCCTCTGCGCCATCGCTGATCGATGTGGAGAGGTAATACAATTCCGTATAGCCGTCCACGCGATAGGCGTCCAGCACCGTTAGCGCTTCCGTATTGGCAGCCGTGCGGTTGAGGAACGTCCACGGATCGTTCAGAGCGCAATCCATCGCCGTCAGCAGCGGCTTTTCGCCGTCCATGCGCAGATCGACCACCATGCGCAGCCGGCGGCCATCGTAGATCGCTTCGCGAACCGCGGCGTGCAGCCCGTCGCTCTCCGCGGATGCAACATCCGTCTGTACATAATCCGTGGCGTTTTCCGGAAGCGTAACATCATACCTTTTGATAAAGTCCAGCACGCCCGTGTGGTTTACCACCGCCAGCGCGACGGTTACGAGCATGACGCCGATCAGGGCGCACGCCATTACAACTGAGATTTTCCGTTTCATTTGATAACTCCTTTCCTGTTTGCCGCGCATCGCGTACAGCGTTCTCGCGCGGAGGCGGGGGGAAACGTGCACGGAATGCATCGCTTCCCGCATTGCGTTGGTTACCTGATCATTTTTCATGCGTCGTTTCCCCTTCCATGTCGATTTTCAGTTTCGCCCGTGCGCGCCGCAGCCGGCTGGATACGGACGCCTGCGGCAGGTGCAGCACATCGGCGATTTCCCGAATTTTCATTTCCTTGTAGTAAAACAGTACGATGACTTCGCGGTATTTTGCGGGCAGCGCCAGAACGGAAGAAATCAGATCGCGCAGATCATCCCTTTCCTGTTCGGCAAGCTCCGGAACCACGTCCAGCGGAACGCTGTTCTTTCGCATTCGCATCCAGCTGCTGCGGAGCATATCCCGACAGGTGTTCACGGCGATATGAAACAACCATGTCTTTATGCTGCTCTCTCCGCGGAATTTCGGCAATGCGCGCCATGCCTTGATCATCGTTTCCTGAAACGCGTCCTCGGCGAGCTGCCGGTCGCCCATGTACAGAAGGCACAGCCTCAGCAGCTCATCGCCATAGGTATCGATCAATCGATCCGCCGTCCATGCCGGGCCCTGCATGGTGTTGGTCAAAAGGCTCTCCCTCGCTTTCCATTGGTATTTTTACGTGTTTCATTTATATAGACGCAGGCGAGGTTGTTTTTTATTCAAAAAAGGGGAATCATAAATAAAAAAATACCGGACGGCAAATGCCGTCCGGACAGACCGCTGACAAACGCCGCAACCGCAGAAATTTTCTGAAATACTTCTGACGAAGTGAAAATTTCTGCTTACTGCGTCAACGCGAGCTGCAAAATCGGTTACATACGTCTATGTATGTGCCCTCATTTGCAGCCCGCGTTTCCTTGTCTTGCAGCGTTTCTCAGGGTCTGGCAGTCTGTTGACTTTGTCAACATCCTGACCGGACGGCAAATGCCGTCCGGATGAATTTGTTTTACCATTCGAGATTCTTTTCGGTTTCCCTGCTGAAAACGTGCGCTACGTTTCCGTTGAAGGTCAGGTTCACGCTGCAGCCGGTGGGAAAGTGCGCGGCCGCGCCGTTGGTGGGCACGATCACGATGATATCCTTGCCGTTTGCGTTGATGTGCAGATGCACGGTGGAACCCATCAGTTCGCTTACGTCCACAGTGCCGTGAATGCCGGTATCCGCCAGCTGAATGTGGTCGGGACGAACGCCCAGAACCACGTTCTGCGATTCGACGTTGTTGGCGGCCAGACGCGTCTGCTTATCCTTGTCCAGTTCGACCTTCAGGCCGCCAAGCGATACGAAGTATTTATCAGCTTCGCGGATCAGTTCCGCATCGAAGAAGTTCATCTGCGGCGTGCCGATGAAGCCCGCCACGAACAGATTCGACGGATGATCGAACACCTCCTGCGGCGTGCCGATCTGCTGGATGAAACCATCGCGCATAATGACGATGCGATCGCCCAGCGTCATGGCTTCGGTCTGATCGTGGGTTACGTATACGAACGTGGTGTTGATGCGCTGGCGCAGCTTTATGATTTCCGCGCGCATCTGGTTGCGCAGCTTGGCATCCAGATTGGAAAGCGGTTCGTCCATCAGGAAAACTGCGGGATCGCGCACGATGGCGCGGCCGATCGCTACGCGCTGGCGCTGCCCGCCGGACAGCGCCTTTGGTTTGCGGCTCAGGTATTGGGTGATGTCCAGAATTTCCGCCGCTTCGCGTACCTTCTTATCGATCTCCGCCTTCGGCATCTTTTTCAGCTTCAGGGAGAACGCCATGTTTTCATACACGGTCATGTGCGGATACAGAGCATAGTTCTGGAATACCATGGCGATATCGCGATCCTTCGGCGCGACGTCGTTCATCAGCTTATCGCCGATCCACAGTTCGCCCGCGGTGATTTCTTCCAGACCTGCGATCATGCGCAGCGTGGTGGATTTGCCGCAGCCGGACGGACCGACCAGCACGATGAATTCCTTGTCCTCGATGTCCAGGTTGAATTCCTGCACCGCGACGACGCCTTCCGCCGTGATCTGCAAATTGGTCTTCTTGACCACTTCGCCCTTCTTCGGCTTCTTTTTCTTTTCGGTGTTCGGGTAGACCTTCTTGATGTTCACCAGACGTACCTTTGCCATGCCTTTCGATTGTAGCTGCTCTGCCTCCGCAAGGAACAGCCTCGCAGCCGCATAATGCGTGCCGCTTTACGACAGGTCTCCACACTGCCGCACCGCCAATCGCAGCGGATGATCTTTCCTCCGTTTCTTTTGCTGACGCGCACCATTTGGTGGAGTGGCGCGCGCCGCCTGTACTATAATAATCCGGTTGATTACCGGAGTATTATCAAATTATGCGTCGGCTGTATCTTCCTCCTTCGTTTCATTCAGATACGGGCGGAACGCCTTCAATAGCAGCTTTGAATTCAGATATGCGATCAAAGCGAAGGCGAACAGCAGCCATACGAACAGAAGCCGCAGAAACAGTTCCGTAGCGAACAGACACAGAATCAGCGGAAGCAGATTCAAAATCACCATCAGTATCGTTTTCGGAAGATTGGCGATGCTGATGATCGAGGAATTGATGATGGTGCGCATCGGCTTATCCTCGAACAGAGCAATGTACGCAAATATGTAGGCGAGGATAAACAGAACCGGCGGAACCGGCACAAAGCACACGATATAGATGAAAATCGAAGTGCCGAGCCTGCCGGAAAACAATAGAAGAAGATTCAGTACAATCAGCGCAATCGGCACCAGTAGAATCAGCATCACCAGGGTGCCCTGCTTGAGGTTTGTGCGGAACGCTGCAAAGTAATCCCTGAATATGCGCAAATCCTCCGTTTTTTCGGCGAGAGAGATGGCGATCCGATACATCGCAGCGGTAGATGCGCCGATGGTCAACAGGGGAATGCTGGTAATTGCCCACAGCAGGTTAAGAATAACGATTCTACCCATGCGGTTCACCCAGTTGATAAAGGGTGAATCATATTGAAACAGCTTCCTCATGCGCAATCTCCCGACGTTCGTTCATCCATATAACAAACTTTTGTCGATTCAATATAGCACAACCGAGAATAATTGTCAATGCATTCAAACAAATGATGATCGTTCATCAAAAATGAACGATAAGTTTGCGGACGAAGCGCCCGTTGTCCATCGAATAATTTATCGGATTTAGCAGGAAAGTACCGGAAATAGACCGTTTTGTGTATTACTATATTTATCTAAATCCGCTATAATTGACTTATGTTAAATTTTCGATATTCGGAGCGCGGCTGAGGTTTTCGGACGGTTTGAGGGTCTGGATACGGAGGAATTGGAGGGAGCGTGGTATGGTTATGAAAAAGTCGAATGGAGCGGCTGCACCGCGCAGGTCAAAGCGGAAGGGCTTTAAATATACCATGAAAAGGTACGGCCTGGTTTATCTGATGTTTGCGATTCCGCTCGCCGTTCTGCTGCTGTTTAAGTACATTCCCATGTACGGCGCGCAGATTGCTTTCCGCAATTACAAGCCTGCGCTGGGCGTTTTGCAGAGCCAGTGGGTGGGCTTTAAGAATTTCATCAAATTCTTTGACAGCCCCTATTTCTGGACGACGATTAAAAACACCCTGACGCTGAACGTCTATTCGCTTCTGACCTTCCCGCTGTGCCTGATTTTTGCGCTGATGCTGCGCTATTGCAGATCGAACCGCTTTGCCAAATCGGTGCAGATGGTCAGCTACGCGCCGCACTTTATTTCAACGGTCGTCGTCTGCGGTCTGCTTACGCAGTTTCTGTCCGCGCGCACGGGCGTAATCAATAAGGTGATCGAATTCTTCGGCGGCACGGCGGCCAACTGGATGGGATCGGAAACCGCGTTCAAGCACATTTACGTCTGGTCGGACGTATGGCAGAATCTGGGCTTCAATTCCATCATATTCATATCGGCGCTGGCGGGCATTTCGCCGGAGTTGCACGAAGCGGCGATCGTGGATGGTGCGAGCCTGCGCAGCCGAATCTGGCACATCGATATTCCCGGCGTGCTGGCGACGTTCGTAATTCTGCTGATTCTGCGCTTCGGATCACTGATGAACATCGGCTATGAAAAGGTATTGCTTCTGCAGAACGATTTAAACCGCGGCGCATCGGAAATCATTTCCACTTATACGTACAAGATCGCCATGCAGTCCATGGTTCCGCAGTATTCCTACGCATCCGCAATCGGCATGTTTACTTCTGTTGTAAACATGGTGCTGCTGTTCATCGTGAACAAGGTTGCCAAGCTGGTGAGCGGAAGCTCCCTGTGGTGAGATCGGAGGGAAGGCTTTATGATGATGAAAAAAAGGAAAATGAGCATCGAGGAAAAAAGCTATACCACCGGCGATCGGGTGATGCTGGGCATTTCGGCGCTCATTCTGCTGCTGTTCTTTCTCGCCATCGTATATCCGCTGGTGTACGCCACGATATCTTCCTTCACCAAGGGCGTTCTGCCGCTGGATCTGATTCCGGATCGGTTCACGCTGGAGGGCTTTAAGGCGTGCTTCAATTATCCGCTGCTGTGGTCGGGCTTTGCGAATTCCGTTCTGTATACCTGCCTGGGCACGGGAATTGCGCTGGTGGTTACGATCTGCTGCGCGTATCCGCTTTCGATCAAGAATCTGCCCGGCGCGGGCGTGATGCTGTTCATCTGCATGTTTACCATGTATTTTGACGGCGGCCTGATCCCCACGTTTTTGTGGATCAAGAATATGGGTCTGTACAACACGATGTGGGCGGTGATCCTGCCCAGCGCACTTTCGATCTACAACATGCTGGTGATGCGTACCTATTTTTCGGACAGCATCCCGCACGATCTGAAGGAAGCGGCGGATCTGGACGGCGCGAACGAAATTACGTACCTTCTGCGCATCGTAATTCCGCTCTCCGGCCCCGTAATCGCGGTAATTGCGCTGTACTATGCATCGGCGCTTTGGAATTCCTATTTCAACGCGATGATGTACTTGCTGGATCTGGAAAAGATGCCGCTGGCAAACATCCTGCGCAATCTGCTGATTACCTCGCAGAATGCCGGTTCCAGCGCCGCGACCGATTCCATGACGGCGGCTGCGATGGAAGAACGGCAGGACGTAATGAAGTATTGCGTCATGGTGATCGCCACCGTTCCGATGATGATCGTATATCCGTTCATTCAGAAATTCTTCGTAAAGGGCGTTATGATCGGCGCCGTGAAGGGTTGACGCGTGATTTGGCGCTGTGCGCATGATGATAATCGTCGAAAGGAGGAAAAAACAGTTCTTATCATGCCGGACGCGCTTGTTTGACTTTTAGTTAGAATATCGAATTAATTGAGGAGGACATTCCATGAAGAGAATCTTTGCGCTTTTACTGGTTCTGTTTATTCTGCCGGTAGCCGCTTTCGCTGATGTCGCCGAGCCCGGCACGTTCCCCATCGTTGATGAGGAAATCACCCTGACCGTAATGGCATGCATCAACACCGCGTGCGATTCCTGGAAGAACAATACCACCATGCTGGAATACGAAAAGCAGACCGGCATCAAGATCGAATGGATCGAAGTGGCGGACGCGGACATCGTTGAAACCATCCGCCGCAGCCTGATCGCGGGCGATTGCCCCGACGTCGTTCTCTGGTGGTTCCCGGACACCGCCATGGTGCAGAGCTTCGGCTCCAACGGCGATATCCTGCCCCTGAACGATCTGATCGAAAATTACACCGTGAACGCAAAGCAGCAGCTGATCGATAATCCGCATCTGAAGGATATCATCACCAGCGGCGATGGCAACATCTACACCCTGTGGCGCGTTCAGGAATCCCCGAACGAGACCGTATGGAACAAGCAGTTCCTGTTCCTGCCATGGTTCGAACAGTATAAGGAAGCCACTGGCGTGGATCACTATCCGGAAACGCTGGATGAATATCGCGCGCTGCTGGAGTACTTCCGCGATCACGATATGAACGGCAACGGCGATACCACCGATGAAATCCCGCTGCTGGGCAACGCCGCGGCTGCCATCGAAGGCGGCAGCTCCATGGGCTACATCATGTCCGCGTTCCAGCTGTGGAATTGCCACGATTACTATCACATCACCGAGGATGGCCAGCTGGTATTCGAAGCGAACACGCAGGAATACCGCGATGGTCTGAGCTGGATCAACAAGCTGTATGAGGACGGCCTGTATTCCGAAGAAGACTTCATCCTGAACCTGACCGACTATCGCGCCACCACCAGCAAGGCGACCCCCGAAGAGATCATCGTTGGTCTGGCAGCCGCGCCCTTCTATATGCGTGCAGTTACCCAGTCCATCTATGAGCGCGCCTATGTTGATTTCGAGGCGATCCCGCCGCTGAAGAACGCTTACGATGAAAACGTTCGCGAAACCTATCAGCGCAGCGATGCTCTGTACTATCCTTCCTGCTTCATCTCCGCCAACTGCAAGAACCCCGAAGCCGCCATCGAATGGCTGGATTACTGGCTCGGCCAGGAAGGCACGATGAAGACCACCTGGTACGGCATCGAAGGCCGCGACTGGGAATACACCGATGAATTCAAGAGCCTGGTCGGCGAAACGCCCTCTATCCTCGTGAAGGCTTCTCTGGAAGGCTCCGGCAACACCGAAGTTCCGGCGCACACCGGCGTTCCGACCTACGTTACCCGCGCTCTGTTCGAACAGACCGCCGTGGATCCGAACTCCAACGGCCGTACCTATCCAGACTACCGCGCGCACATGAACTATGATGCGTACTGCGTAAAGGGCAATATCCCTGAGATCGTATGGTGCGCTGATGAGGATCTGCTGGCCGAGTATTCCGAGCTGAATACCACGATCGGCGAATATGTCCGCGCGAGCTATGCAAGCTTCATCCTCGGCAAGACCGATATCGATAACGACGCCGACTGGCAGGCCTATCTCGATGGCCTGGAGGATCTGGGTCTGACCCGCTATCTGGAAGTGCTGAACACCTACTACGGCCTGTAATTAATACAACAACACCCCCTTAAATGGCACCCCCTGACAAATCTGTCAGGGGGCGCTTCGATGTGATGATTTGGAAAATCGATAGTGCGATCGGGCGTAACCTTTGCCTTCCTCTGATGAGGAAGGTGTCAGCCGTAGGCTGACGGAAGGAGAGATAACGCGCATGTCGAGTTAAGCATGTTCTGTGGAACGGGTTTCTCTCCCTCAGTCTGCACGCAGGCGTGCAGCCAGCTCCCCCATCAGGTGGAGCCAGGGAACGGCGTAACCCTGCCTTCCTCTGATGAGGAAGGTGTCAGCCGTAGGCTGACGGAAGGAGAGATAACGTGGCTGTCGAATTATGAATGTTCTGCGGAACTTTGCTTTGCAAAGTCTCCGGTGCGTACCATCAGGTGGAGCCAGGAAAATGAAGATTCGAAATCTTGCCATCTACTTGACAAAACGCACCGAAACCCGCTTTGCGGGGGTTCGGTGCGTTTCTCATCGGAGTGAGCCGAGGTTATTGCTGCCCTTTATCGGCAAATGAATTACTCATACCGCCGCGCCAGTTCGAGGCTTTGCGTAAGATCATCGAAATCGGCGGCGAATGGGAGCGACTTATGGTTGCGGCTGCGCGCGAGCGTGGCTTCGAAGGCGCGGCGCCATTCGGCGCGATCCGCGCTTTCAAGCCCCAGTTCCGCGCGCTTCGTGGGAATGCCGCAGGCTTTGCAGAATTCCACGTAGCGGCGGATTTCCGCATCATCCGCGCCCTGGCGGCACAGCATGGCGATCGTGGCGTAGCCTACGCGCAGGCCGTGCGGCACGCGGTGCGCGGATTCAAAGTACAGAAACATTTCATCCAGCACGTGCGCGTAGCCGGTGGTGCAGATCATGCCCAGCGGGCCGCAGTTATGCATGATCATGGAAAGCACATTTTCAAACGCGGGCGTGATGGTTTTCGTATCCGCCGCGCGGAGCGCTTCCGGCGCGAGCTCCATCATGATGCGGATGGAATTCTGCACGCCCTCCAGCGCGAACCGCGGAACGATATCCGTTTTACCGGTGATGCGGAAATTGCACAGCGCTTCATAATAGGTGCTCAGGATATCGCCGATGCCGGCGGCGAGCACGCGCGGCGGGTTCTGGATCAGCACTTCGGTATCCACCAGCACCAGCTCCGGCGCGTTATCCATGCGGAAATACTGATCGATTCGCCCATCGGGCGTGTAGAGTACGCTCAGCGTGGAAATGCTCGCGTTGGTCGCCGCCAGCGTGGGCACGAGCACCACCTTTACCGGTGCGAATCCGGTCAGCGCGCGCGCGAAATCCTGGCCCTTTCCGCCGCCAACGCCCGCTATGGTATCGTAGCCCTGCGCCAGCACTTCTTCGGCGATTTTGCGCACGTTTCCCTTCGTAATCATCAGCTGCGAAACATCGCGGAAGGTGAAGGACATATCGCGGCGCAGATCATCCATCCGATCGGTCATGGGCATATAGCGCGCATAGCGAACGCTTTCCTGCGCAAGGCGCGGGTTCATCCATGCGGCGGCGGGGCGATCGATGCCCTCCTGAAGCTTGTGCTGAATCTGCTCCGTGACCGGATCACAGGCGGTCAGAATCAATACCTTCTTGCCGAACAGCGATACATAATTTGCGAATTCATGCAGCGCGCCCTCGAACTGTACGTAGCGGCGGGCGACGTGGTATTCATAGTAGCTCATCGAATTTCCATGCGCTCCTCTTCGGGGAATACGACCACCGTGCAATCCTTTGCATAGGTGCGCTCCGGCAGTACGCAAAGGTTGCTGACGGAATCCTGATCGATGGCGAAGGGCGCATGATGCCATACGCCGGGGCGCAGGATCACCATCGTGCCCTGCGGCACGCGGAACACTTCAAATCGATCGTAGGGCACGACGCCGTGCGGCGTGGCGGGCGCGACGTGGATGTATACATCGCCGTTCAGCGGCAGGCAGGCTTCGCAGCAGGTATCATGGTATTCCGCCTTTTCGATGACCAGCGGGCGCTTTTTGCATTTGGTTACGGACATGCCCGTGACCTCCGTGGGCGCGGTGACCGCCAGACGATCGCGGTAGAATTCAATGATGCTGCCCGGCGTGCCGGTGATATCCCCATCGGGATTGATCATATCGGCGAAGGTTCCGTAGCGGTTAAAGGCTTCCAGCGTAAGTTCCTGTGCGTGAATCGTTTTCATGTTTTTTCCCTCCGTGTATTTATTCAAGGAGCGCCGCGCGCTCCCATTCCCAACCTTTTATCCAGTATTATTATAGCAAAGCGGCGGGGGCAGGGGTATGCATTCGCCTGTCGCGGTTGATCACTTTTCTGCTATTCTTGCGATCAAACATAGCAGGAAAGTGCATAGCAATAGCATGATAAACACTTGTGCGCAAACGGGGCGGATGCTAGAATGAATTGAAGATGCGAAAGCAAACATATACGGCAATTTGAACAAAGAACAACACGAGGAGGACGCAGCCCATGAATCACAATTTGTATGCAATCACGGCGGAAGAACTGTTGGATTCCCCGCGCATCCCGCTGCTGCTGGCGGGCAGCGCAGGCGAGGTTTATTATGAATACGCCGTCCAGATGATCGATGAAATCCGGCAGAACAACGCGCAGGGAAAGAAAACCGTGATGATTCTGCCCTGCGGCCCGATCGATCAATATCCGATCTTTGCGCGGCTGGTAAATCGCTATCAGATCAGCCTGAAGAACGTATGGTTTATCAACATGGATGAATATCTGGACAACGGCGAATGGCTGGACGATCGCTTTTCCTTCCGCCGCGTGATGCACAATGTGCTCTACAGCCGCATCGATCCGGCGCTGGTGATGCCGGAGGAGCAGCGCGTGTTCCCCGATCCGCATCATCCGGAGAAAATCGGTCAGCTGATCGATCAGCTGGGCGGCGTGGATATGGCGATGGGCGGCATCGCGCTGAACGGCCATATGGCGTTCAACGAGCCGGAGCCGGATATGTCCATTGAAGAATTTGCGCTTTTGCCCACGCGCGTGATCGATTTGAGCCCCGAAACCAAGGCGAAGGATGCGATCCTTGGCCGCGGCGGCGCGATCGATTCCATTCCCGATCAGGCGATCACCGTCGGCATGAAGGAACTGCTGGGCGCGCGCAAGGTGCGCGTATCGATGCTGCTGGATATGCAGCGCGCGGTGGTGCGCAAGGCGTGCCACGGCGAAGTGAGCACGATGTGCCCCGTTTCGCTTCTGCAGAACCATCCGGACGCGCTGCTGATGATCACCCCCAACGTGACCGAAAAGCCGTTCTAAACTGAATATTTCCATGAAAAACCCCCGCGATACGCAAGCGTCGCGGGGGTTTTGAATACCCAAATCGTGAGATTTTGGAGAATATTTAGAGAATATACGTTATGCTTCGTGGAGCAGTTTTCCTTGCACGTAGACCTGACGCACGTTGAAATGATCGTTCATTACCACGATATCCGCATCCTTGCCGGTTTCCAGGCTGCCCTTGCGATCCGCGCAGCGGCTCAGGCGCGCGGGGGTGAGGGACAGCATGCGGCTTACGTCCACCAGCGGGATGCCGTATTGCACGTGCGCCACGCGCAGCGCGCGATCCATGGTGCCTACGCTGCCCGCGTAGAAGGAAAAATCGGGAAGCTGCGCCACATCATCCTTGATGACCACGGGTACGCCGCCGTGCTTCGCGCCCAGAATGCTGTGCGTCGCATTGGTGCCCGCCGCGCGCATCGCGTCGGTAATCAGCGCGATCCTGTCCGCGCCCTTGATGCGGTACGCCAGCAGCATATGCTCCTTCGGAATGTGCCGCCCATCGCAGATCAGTTCGATGGTGATTTCATCCCGCAGAAGCGTAGCTTCGTTCACGCCGGAATAGACGATGCCGTTGATCTTCTGTCCCGTGGTGGTGGCGCTGTAGAAATGGGTGATGTGCGAAAAGCCCATATCGAAAGCGGCGTTCGCCTGATCCGCGATCGCGCTGGTGTGGGCGATGGACGCCATGATGTTGTTTTCCCGCATAACCTGCGCGAACACATCCGTATTGGGCAGTTCGGGCGCTTCATCCCAGCGCAGAATATGCCCCTGCGCCAGATGAATGATGCGTTCCAGAAATTCGCGCGTGGGGATGCGCTGTTCGCCGACGGGCTGTGCGCCCTTGTTCTTCGCGGAGAAAAACGGCCCCTCCAGATGCAGCCCCAGCAGCTGCGCGCCGCCGGTGGGCGTTTTGATCGCTTCCAGATAGCAGGCGATCATCCGTTCCAGCACTTCATCCGCGCAGGTCATCGTGGTGGGCAGAAGCGCGGTCGTGCCATGCTGACAATGGGCGCGCGCGGCGGTCTGGATGCAGTCCGGTTCGCAATCCATGAAATCCGCGCCGCCGCCGCCGTGCACGTGCAGATCAATAAAGCCGGGCAGAACGTATCCGCCGTTTGCGTGAACGATTTTCGCGTCCGCGGGCGCGGGCTGATTGATCTGGGCGATGCGACCGTTTTCAATCAGAACGGAGCCGTTTTCGCAAATGCGATCCGGCAATACGATATTTCCGTTTCCAATCCAGATTTTGCTGAAATCAGTGTACACAAATAAAGCCCTCTTTCCGAATATTGGTTGAAGATGCGTGCAAACGAAAGGCGGCTTATCGGTTCAGATTATACACAGGTTTTCTGTTTTTGTCAAATTGGACGATTTGAATTGTTCGGTTTTCCACTTTACGAAAGCCGCAAAACATGGTATCATGATGGCATGACGAACATAGAGAAAATGAACCTGCTGGAGTATCGGGATCTAACGGATTTTCCGCCGATACGCTATCTGCAAATCAACAATTGCGGCATGAAAAATTACTTCCAGCGGGACTATACGATCTTCCGTCCCCACGGCCGAAAGGACTATTATCTGGTGTACGCGGCGCTGGGCTGGTTTGACATTGAATACAACGGAGAAATGGTGCGCGTGGATCGCGGCACCTGCGTAATGTTCATGCCGGATGTTCCGCAGCTGATTCAGTTCAGCGCGGAGGGCGCGCCGACGATCTTCTATGTCCATTTCACCGGCAAGGCGTATGAAGAACTGGTGGAATCGATGGGCTTTTCGCCGGTTACGCTGTGCAAAATTCACGATTGTACGGCGTTTGAAATCCTGTTCAACCGACTGGTGAAGAATTTTCTGCCGCTGAAGGCGTTCAACGGGCGCAAGCCGATCTGCACGCCGAAGGTGAACGGGCTGGCGCTGGAATTGATGGAATTCCTCGCCTCCAATATGAAAAATCGCGGCAAGGCGGAGCAGGATGAAATCACGGCGGCGCTTCTGTACATCAACGAACATTTCCGCGAGCCGGTGAATCTGGAGAAATACGCCGAAATCGCGCATCTGAGTCTGGGGCGCTTTTCGCATCTGTTCACCGAAAAGGCGGGCATTTCGCCCTACAAATACGTGCTTTCCCTGCGCATGGAGGAAGCCAAGGAGCTTCTGATGTATTCCTCCATGAGCGTAAGCGAAGTGGCGGTCAGCATCGGCATCGAGGAATCCTCCTACTTCAGCCGGATATTTCGAAAATGTACCGGCTATTCGCCCACGGAATATCGAAATCGAAAATAAACCTACAAATAAAGGGCTCTTCCGCGCATCGCGCGGCGGAGCCTTTTTTGCTGTGTCGAAAAAGCAGAAATGTACCCGCCTTTAGCTGGAAAGTGACTAGAACGTATTTGGAAATTTTGATAGAATAACTTCATAAAGGTTAAGTAGAAATTGAGCGGCGGGGAAGCCGCGCGTTTTTCGAAAAACAGGGGAAACAAATGGAAGTCTGGAGGATGGTCTTATGAAAAAAATTCATCTCGGGCAGCTGCATGATTTTTCGGAAAAGGTGATGACGAAGTGCGGACTGAGCGACGCGGATGCGTGCACCGTGGCGGATGTGCTGGTGGGCACGGATACCTTCGGTGTGATGACGCACGGCACCAAGAATCTCTACGGCTACGCGCAGAAGCTGCTGGCGGGCGGACTGGACGCGAAGGCGCAGCCCAGCATTGAAAAGCAGGGCCCCGCATGGGCGATCCTGAACGGCAATCGCGCCATGGGCATGGTCAGCGCCAGCCGCGCGATGGAAATCGCCATCGAAAAGGCGAAGAACGTGGGCATTGCCTACGTGGGCGTAAAGAACAGCTGCCATTTCGGCGCGGCGGGCTATTATGCCAATCTGGCGGCGCAGCAGGGCATGATCGGCATCGTGATGAGCAACGCCGATCCCATCATGGCAGTTCCCGGCGGATGCGGCGTGTCCATCGGCTCCAATCCCATCTCCTATGCCGCGCCCATCGGCGATGGCAAATCCGTATTTCTGGATATTGCGCTGAGCAACGTGGCGGCGCTGAAGGTGATCATGGCGAAGGAAAAGGGCGAAACCATGCCGGCGGGCTGCCTGATCGATCACGAAGGCCATCCGACCACCGATCCGAACACCTTCCCGGAGCATTCCTCGCTCGCGCCGATGGCGGCGCACAAGGGCTACGGCCTTGCGGTGATGGTGGAAATCCTATCCGCGGTGATGACCGGCGCGGGCTTCCTGAGCCAGGTAAAGAGCTGGAATCTGGATATGGCGACACCCAACAACGTGGGCCATGCCTTCATTGCGCTGGATGTTGGCCAGATGATGGATATGCCCGAATTCGAAGCGCGCATGGCGGCGCTGTGCGATGAGCTGCACAATGCAAAGCGCGCGGCGGGAACGAAGCAGATCTTCATGCCCGGCGAAATGGAATGGGCGAAGCGCGAGCGCGCGATTGCGCAGGACGCGATCGAATTGAACGATGCGATGGTGGAAAACATGGAAAAATTGTCCCGTCAGTTTGATATCGAACTGAACTGGGCGGAATAAGGAGATAAGAAAATGGCGGTTGAATGGATGAATGATGTTCTGAAGGTTACGGGAATCTGCCCGATCATCGCGCGCTGCGAATCGGACAGC
>JABLTK010003008.1_pt1 | contig 15787 bp, 12 predicted proteins | sample 7160131 | NCBI WGS metagenome assembly JABLTK01 (sample SAMN14651221, study PRJNA627086) | human gut metagenome | isolation source: feces | host: Homo sapiens
GCCTCCATTTCAGAAACTGCAAAAACGTTTCCGTCGACGGCATAATTCTGCGCGACCCCAATTCGTGGACGGTCAATGTCAGGAGATGCGAAAACGTCGATATTTCCAATCTGAAATTCGTGGGGCTTTGGCGCTACAACTCCGACGGTATCGACATCTGGGATTCAAAGAACGTAACTTTCAAGGACTGTTTCATACGCGCCTACGACGATTCAATAATCGTGCGCGCAACCGGCCCCGACAACAAAAACATATTCGTGGAAAACTGCGTAATCTGGAACGACTGGGGCAAGTCTTTGGCTATCTCCCTGCACGGGAAACCGCAAGGTGCGGAAAATATTTCCTTCAAGAATATCGACATCATACGCCCCTCCTCCGACGCCATACACTTCGCAAATTACGATACCGCAGCCTGTATGAAAAACGTGAGATGCGAAAACATCAACATCGAAGTCGACGACATTATGCCGCGCCAGCTTTTACAAAAGAAGCGCGGCGAGGTTTACAAATTCAAGCCCAACGACAATTATGTGCCGAGGATTATCTATGTATACCTCAATTCGCCCAAAGGTGTAATCGACAACATTTCCTTTGAAAACATCAAAATTACGGGCAACGAAAACGCCGAATCGAGATTTAAGGGTCATAATGCCGAGCATCCGATTTCGAACATTTCCGTAAAGAATATAAGCATAAACGGCAAAGTTGCCGAAAATTTAAAAGACGCCAACATCAGAGTCGGCAAATTCGTCGAGAAAATTAAAATCGAAAAATAAAAAAACGCCGCGCAACATTTTCGTTTTCCGGTGTGCTGCGCGGCGCAATTTCAAACAATGCGGGCGGACATTCAAACCGGCCGCATTGCGACAGTAGCATATATTAGTTGGAAAATCTGGGTCTGAGCGAATTTAGAGCCTGCGAATGTATCTGGCAAATGCGGGCTTCGGTCAAGCCGAACTCTCTGGCGATTTCGCCGAGTTTCTTCTCCTCGAAATAATATCCTTCGAGAACGCGACGCTGTTTTTCGGGCAGACTTGCGACGCTTCTGCGGATTTCGGCGGTCATTTCCTTTCTCTCGATGTCTTCGACGGCCGTCGTCGCGTTTTCGTCGGCGATTGATTCCGAAAAGGACGGAACGGAAATTTCCGACGAATTGCCCGCGCTGTCGTTGAGGGAGATAAACGAGCATGACTGCGTGCGGCGCAAAATTTTGCTGAATTGTTTGTGCGATACGCCCATTTCGGCGCGCAACTCCTCCTCGTCAGGAGTGCGCCCCAAACGCTGTTCGAGTTCGACGCGTTTCTTTTCGATGTTTTTGGCGTCGCTTCTGGCGGAACGCGACATATAGTCCAAATCCCTAAGCTCGTCGATTATTGCGCCGCGGATACGCGTGGAGACGTAACCGCCGAAACTTTGCTCGCGGTCGGGATCGAGGCGCTGTATTGCGTCGGCCAATCCCGAAACGCCCGCGGAATGAAGTTCGTCTATATCGGCGTGCGACGGCAATTTGGCTCTCATCGAATTCACGACTTTGTTTACGAAAGGATAATATCTCACGAATAGAGCCTTTTGCTTCGCATTTAGTACGTTAGTTTTTTTATCTTTAATATTTGCCGTTATTGCCATCGTTTTTTCGGGAATAATCCCGCCTCCGATTTGGTTGATGTTACTGTCACCTTGTATATAACAGATTTTATGCCCGATTTCCGCAAAACGCACAAAAACGCAAATATCTTATAACCAAAGAAAACAAGAAGCCGTGAGATTCTTCGTGAGACACTTTTTTGTCCAAAGTGTGACATTTTTTCCAATTCGTCCGAGCCGATGAAAAAAATTTTCCCATTTGGCTTGACAACTTTTCAATATGTAAAAAATATGCCCTCAGTTCTTTATATGAGGTCGATTTCAAATATCGGCAAAAACTGTCCGTACACAAACGGAAGACCTGTTAAAATCAGGCGCGGTCTCGCCGCTGTAATTTTCCGACGGGCGCACAAAAAACCACTGCAAACAATATTTGCGGGAAGGTGTGCGCCTATTGGGCGACAAAAAAGCCCAATTAGGAATGAGCCAGAAGACGTGTGTATGCGGATTGTCCATTCAATTCTCGAGTAAAGAAGACCGGACAAGGCGTGGTTTGCACATTTCGGCGCGTTTTCCATTCGCGACGACTGCTCAAATTGCGCGATTGAATTTTAAGACGTATTTTTTTTCGTTTTTCTCCTGTCTTGCATTCCTTCGGAAAGCGCCAAGTAGGTTTTCTTTACCGAGATAAATTTCTTCTGCTTCGCAGAAATCGGAAAGAAAACCAAATGAAAACAAACAGCGCAAAACTAATTTCGTCTGCCGTCATTTTCGCCACGGCAAGCCTGACGAGCATATTAAACGCGGGCGTCATCGATTTTGAAGACGTCTCTTTTGAAGGCAGCTTCATGCCGACGCCGAGCGCGGACGGCGTAAACGACTGGTATAGCGGCAGCGGTTCAATCGGGAACTTCGCTTTCACAAGTTCGTACGGCGGCTACGCATGGGAGGGTTTCAAAGCCTCGAAAGCGTCCGACACAAGCGACAAAACATACGCCAACGACTGCTGTTCCGCTCTCGGCGGAGGCGCAGGCGGCAGCGAAAAATACGCCGTTTTTTACGGAATGTGCAATACGTCGTATTCCACAAACACCGCGGAGTTTTATTTCGCCGAAGCGGTAAACCTTGTCAGCATAGATTTGAGCAATACCGCATATTCGCAAAATTCGATTCTTAACGGCGACGGTTTCGCGGCGGCGTTCGGCAGCGTAGAAGGCGAAGTTTTTTTCGAACTTAAATTGCGCGGCATAGACGCGGAGGGCAATTATTCCGATTATCTGACGGTTTCCCTCGGCGCAAAAGACGCCGACGGCACGGTGACGACGCTCGGCAACGGCGGCTGGGAAACGGTTTCGCTCGACTCCCTAAACATGGACGGCGGATTGCTCGGCCTTGAATTTTCCATAGCGGGAAGTCCGAATATCGGCAGCAACGGTTGGCTCAATACCCCAACGTACGTCGCGTTGGACAACGTCGCGTATTCGGCCATTCCGGAACCCGCCGAATGGGCGGCAATCTTCGGCGCGCTCGCGCTGGTGTTGGCGGCTCGCAAACGGAAAGCGTAATTTGACAATCTCAAACCGGGAGGGGGATAACTGTAAAATCCCCCTTTCGCCCCGAAAGAAATGTCGAAATTAAAAAACATCGCAATGCTTGCGGCAACGTTCGCCTGCCCTTTCCTTTTCGGCGGCGAAAACACCCAAGGCAAAGACGGAAACGCGGCGCATCTGCCCGAAAAAACCCCCGTCGAAAAATCGGAAGGGGTTTTGGACTCGCTGGAAATTACGGCGTACCGTTTCGGTATGGACTCCCTGTCGGTACCCGTAAACTCGCATGTGCTGGAACGCGAAGAAATAGAGAACAGCGCCTCGGCGACAATACCCGAAGTGCTTGCGAAACGCGGCAACGTAAGATTTATGTCCTACTCCGGAGGCTATTCGGACGGAAACCTCGCCATGCGGGGATTCGGCGAACAGTCGCAAACAAGAATTCTCGTCCTCGTTGACGGAGTCCGCTATAATCCGGCGGATATGGCGGCGATAAACTGGTCGACAATCCCGATTGGCACAGTCGAAAGCATAGAAATATTGCGCGGGGCGCAAAGCGCCATGTACGGCGGAAACGCCGAAGCGGGCGTCGTCAAAATCTCCACGGTGCGCCCAAGCGACGGATACGACTTCTTCGCCGACGCGCTGTACGGCTCCTACGGATTGTACAACGTCTCGGCTACGGCGTCGGGACGCGAAGACGACGCGTTCTATTCGGCAACCGTCTCCAGCTACAATTACGACGGATACAGGGAATACTCAAACGCATGGTCGAACTACGCCAATGTTATGGCGGGATACGATTTCTCCGAAAACTCGTCGATAATCTTAAAAGGCGATTACGGCGATTCCTACATACAATATCCGTCGGCATTGGGTTGGGAGGATTTCCAAAACAACCCGCAAAAAGCCCTCGGAAGCACGATGGCTTTTCACGATAAAACGGGTCTGTACACGGCAAATGTCAACGCCGAGGGCGCAAAGGCAAAAGCCGACGCGGCGTTAGGCATTAGGTTCCGCGACCGAAAAATATACGACAACGGGGCAACCCTACCCAAGCACAACAACCAGTGGACATATTCCTTTTCGCCGCGCTTTGAGACCACCTCCCTCGAAGACACCTCTATTTTCGGCGGAATAGACGCCAATTACTCGAATATCGACTATTGGAAACTGAGTCGGGTAGCGGGCAGAAACATCGTGTTCTCCGACACCGTGGCCGACGTAAACAGAATAGATTTGGGCGCGTATGCGGGAGCGTCGCACAATCTCCGCGAAGATTTCATATTGTCGGGCGGAGTCCGCGCGGATTCAGCCTATACCGCCGCCAAATGGACAAACTACGTCTGGGGCGGACGCTTTAATCCGCAAGTAATCGTCGACGGCCACTACGACGATTCCGAATGGAATATGGGTTTCAGCGGAGATTTGGGCGCGACTTACAAACTCTGCAAAACCTCCTCGCTCTACGCCAGATTCGACCAGATTTTCCATTATCCCACCACTGACGAAATAGCCTATTACCAGTCGAGTTCCGCCAAGCCGTTCAATACCGGCCTCGATCCCGAACACGGCCAAAATTACGAAATAGGATACAAATTTCAAAACGAAAAATGGAGCGCCAGCCTCAACGGATTCGCAACATATCTGCAAAACGAAATTTCCTGGGACGACACGCAAAAACTAAACGTCAACCTTTCGCCGACAATCCGCTACGGCGTCGACTTCGGCGCGTCCTACGACGACGAATATTGGGGCGCATCAATTTTCGGCACTTTTGTAAGGGCGAAATTCGACGGCGGCAAATGGAACGGCAACGACGTGCCGCTGGTTGCCCCGTTCAACGGCAGCGCGCAAGTTTACGTAAAGCCGCTCGAATTTGTAACCTGCATCGCCCGCGCAACATACTTTTCAAGCAGCGTGATGGGAAACGACTATGCCAATACCGAAAGAAGCATTCCCTCCTACTACACAATCGACTTTCAGGTTAACGTTGCCTTCACAAAATATTTCACAATCTTCGGCGCGCTCGAAAACGCCACGAACGAAAACTACGCCGCCTTCGCATACAAGGCGGGAAGCGGCGGCGCATTTTATCCCAACGCGGGCAGAACTTTTAAAATAGGAATAAACATAAAGCTATGAAGAAAAAAATATCGATATTGACAGTCTTGGCGTCCGCGGCGGCGGCGGCGGCGGCACCGTATCTTCCGCAAAACGGCGAGACATACGAGACAAACGCGCAAGGCTATGTGACAAAATACGGCGGAGCAGCCTCCTCGGCGGACACCGTCGCCATAAGCAAGGACAGCGCGTCGTTCGTCGGTTGGGCTACGGGCTATCTGGCTCCCCAATACGGAAGCAACGTGGACGATTCGTGGAAAACGCCGGAAAACGCCCTCGGAAAGGTTACCGGCGACGTTTACAATATCGTGTGCCTCGGCGACGGAGGCTCGATTACGCTGACTTTCGCAAACGGAATTGCAAACGGCGACGGCGCGGATTTCGCCGTCTTCGAAAATTCTTTCAACGAAGGATTCCTCGAACTCGGATACGTCGAAGTGTCGAGCGACGGCGTGCATTTTGTGCGTTTCCCCAATTTCTATCTCGGCGAAACTGCGCTCGGCCCCTTCGACAACACCAATTATCCCTATATGTTTTACAATCTCGCCTCGAAATACGACAAAGACTACGGGCACGGTTTCGATTTGGCGGAACTCGAATACGCCTACAATTACGCCCTTGCCACCGACATCTCCGAAAGCTCGTTTTCCGCCGAGTACACGGCGCACATTACCGAAAATTTTCAATATCTCGATTTGAACAATATCGGCTTTGTCAAAATCGTCGATATTATAGGCGATGGCAACCACGGATTTGTCGACAGTAGCGGCTACGACATTTACGACCCCTCTAATTGCGTCGGCAGCGCGGGATTTGACTTGCAGGGGGTCGGCGTGATACACCCAAGCGTTCCCGAACCCGCAGAATGGGCGGCAATTTTCGGCATACTCGCGTTTATCGCCGCCTTTGCGCGAAAGAAATAAAACGCATACAAACGCCTGACATAAAAGACGCGACGATTTATCCGCCGCGTTTTTTTTTGCGAAAAACGGCAAATATGCCGCCGATTTCTTATGAACAAATAAGAAGTCAATGTTTTTTAGACAATTTATAATAAAAATTTATAGCCGAAACAAACCCGACCCAAAAACCCGACACACACTAAATTAATACGCAACAACTTGCGCAATTTAACCGTTTAACAAAATAGTGAAAAAAATGCTTTTAAACACGAGCTCCTTAAATAAAAATATTATTATAAATCAACCCCTTAATGTATAAATCGATATGAAAGCAAAAACATATATTTTCGCATTGGCCGCATTGTGCGCGGCATCGCCGCTTTTTGCGACGGAGGATAAAACCGTCATAGGCGGAACCGGCAATTATCAAACACGCGTATCCATACCCTCAGGCGACTATAATGTCATTCTGCAAAGCGGAGGAAGCAATACCGAAGGCGATATGTTCAATGGCAAAGGAGCGTCAATCACGTCGCTCGACGCAAGCGGAACTCCGGGCGAATCGTCGCACGCCGACGGCCCCAAATGGAATCTTACCGGAAACCTGTCAATCGACGTAAAGTCGGCGGCGAACGCAACCGCCTTTACCAACGGCACAAACAAATTGGCATGGAATATCGGCATACTGACAATCTCGAATTCCCTTGCAACCGCCGACACTTTTACAAACGTAAACTTGGGCTCGACTTTCAGAATGACGGTAAACAACACCGCGACCGAAAAATCGGCAATTATCATAAACACAAACACAAACCTTTCCGGCTCTGCCTTGACTTTCGCCAGCGGAACAAACGGCGGACTTACGGTCAACAGCGGCAAGATTGTCAATTCGACTCTCGGCAACATCTATGTTTCGGCCGCGAACAAAATAACATTGCAATCCGACTCGACCTTGAATTTGTCGGGCGATTCCTATGTTACGCTTTATAATACCGCGGCAATATCGATTGCCCAGGGCGCAACTCTCAATATGTACGGATTCGCAATGAACAACGATTCGTCAATATCGTCGGCGGGCAGCCTAAATCTGCGCGGAACAAACTCGATTTCCGTGCGCAACCTCACCCTTTCGGGCGGCACGCTTACCGCCCAAAACATGTCGTCGGGGACTTACGCAAGACTCAGCTTTCTGGGAACTTCCGTATTTAACAACGCAACCGCAAACATTCTCGGCGGATTTGAAGCCAAAAGCGGCGCAACCGTCACTATCGGCTCGGAAATGGGCGACATCAACCTCTACGACAATATCGGCTCCGACACGCAAACATACGAAGGCCGCGTTTTCCTCAACGGCGGCGGAACTATGGTTCTCAACAAGACAAACGCCTTCACCCGCGTTACGACCGGCGGCATAAAGGGAACGGCAAACCTGCTAATCGTGGGAACGGGCAACACGCTTGAAGTCAACGCCGCAAACAAATTTAAATTGCTTTATTTCAGCGGAAACGGAAGCGTAAACATAAAGCTTTCCGACAATCTCGCAAACACGCTGTTTTTCAACAGTTTCAGCATATACGCCTCGTCTTCCACGCCGTCTTACGTTTTGAACTTCGACAACTTTCAGGACAATATGATTTTCTTTGCGATGACCAAAACAAACGCCGAAAAACTGTTTGAAACCCTGACCTCCGTCACGGCGACGACAATCGACGGCGAAAGGCTGTCGGGAGCAGACGATTTCATGTTTGTCGAAGGAACATACTCCGACGGAACTACGGGCGTATGGCTCAATGCCGCCGTCGTCCCCGAACCCGCAGAATGGGCGGCAATTCTCGGCGCGCTCGCCCTCTTCTTTGCGGCTAAAAGAAGAAGATAAGCCCTCCCGATAAAATCTTCCCAATAAAAAAACCGTTCGGAAAATTAAATCCGAACGGTTTTTTTGCGCCGATAAACGCAAAGTAAATTTTAGGAAACTTCTAAAAATTGTGTTAGTTAGTCGAAGCCGAAAAAGTAGTGTGCGCCTTGCGCACAGTGCAAAAACAACAAAAATCGGCAGGCCGCATTTTTCAAACAACTTTTATAAAGCCGATTTTTAGGAGTTCACTTTGCAAACAAGACAAACCGCATGGACGCCGATGCCTTCCTTGCGCCCTTCCCAGCCCATCTTTTCGTTTGTAGTCGCCTTTATTCCCACGTCCAACGGCGTCACGCCGAGCGATTTTGCAAGCGTCTCTTTCATCGCCTTCACATGGGGCAAAATCTTCGGAGTTTCAGCAATAATCGAACAATCGACATTGACGACGCGCCAGCCCAGTCCGCCGATTTCCGCCACCGCCCTTTTGACGATTTCCTGCGAGTCTATATCCTTGCAGTTCGGGTCGGAGGGCGGGAAATAAAAGCCGATATCGGGAAGCGCGAGTGCGCCGAGGATTGAATCCGCCACGGCATGGCTAAGCACGTCCGCATCGGAATGTCCGAGCAGCCCAAGCTTGGAGGGAATTTCCACCCCCCCGATAATACATTTGCGACCCTCCACCAGTTGATGGACGTCGTAGCCGTGTCCGATTCTAAAATTGCATTCCATTTTCTACGCCTTTCGAGTTTTTAAAAATTCTATATACGCTATGTCCTGGGGCACCGTGATTTTCGGGTTTGGATACATATTTTCCACAACCGATATTTTATTGCCTCCGATAACAAACGCGGCAACGTCGTCGGTAATTTTAAGATTGTTTTTTTTGACGTTTTCGTACGCCTTCAAAATTTCGGCGGTCTTAAAAACCTGCGGAGTTTGCATGGCCCAAAGCCTCGAACGGTCGAGGTCGTCGAGCCTGACTTTTCGCGTGGAACGGCTTGCGGGAACGCGCTTGATTGTGTCGGTTACGCGCGAGGCGAGAACCGCCGCGCCGTCCTTAATGGCCGCTGCCGCAAGCAGCACTATGTTTTCCGCGCCGACAAGCGGACGCGCGCCGTCGTGTATAAAAGCTAACGCCGACTTGTCGGAAATTGCGGACAGTCCGTTTAGCACGCTGTCCTGACGCTCGGCTCCACCTTCCGCAAACTTTATCCTGACGCGTTTTTCGACTTTGGGGAAATGTTCCGCCAATGCCGCTTTTATTGCGCGGCGCTGCGCGGAATCCCGACAGACAAAAACGATTTCCGAGACAAGCCCGCTTTCGAGAAAAGCCTTGAAAGAATGGAGAATGACGGGCAACCCGAGCAGCGGTTCGAGCACCTTGTCTTTTACCGTCCCGCGCATTCGCGAGCCGCTTCCGCCGGCGAGAAGCACCGCCGCGTTTTTTTTGGGAGATTCGGATATCGTTTCGGTTTTCATTATTTTTGAAGTTCGACCATTATCGACCGCGCGGCTTCCGACGGGTCGTCCGCCTTGAGAATCGGGCGTCCCACAACGATGAAGCTCGACCCCGCTTGCGCCGCCAGAGAAGGCGTCATAACGCGTTTTTGTTCGTTGGCGTCGCTGCCTGCGGGTCTGATGCCGGGGGTTACGAGCCTTATATCCGGCGGCAAAATTTTTCGGAGCCGTTCGATTTCGAGCGGAGAACACACAAGCCCTTTCATGCCCGAATCCACGGCAAGCTTTGCGAGCAGTTCGACCTGTTCGGCGGGCTTCAAGGCCACGCCAGTCTCCGACAGCCCTTCGTCGTTAAAGGAAGTGAGAACCGTAACGCCCAAGAGGAGAAGGTCGGGATTCGTCTCCTTCGCGGCGTCGACGGCGGCCTTCATCATTTCGCGACCGCCGCTTGTATGGATTGTCAGCATAGAAATCGGAAGCCCTTTAAGACTCCTGACGGCCGACGCCACGGTATTGGGAATATCGTAAAGTTTGAGGTCGAGAAAAATTTTAAAACCCATAGACGACACTTCGCGCACGAAATCGTCCCCGTAGGCGATGTACATTTGAAGCCCAATCTTGACCCATTCGAGACTGCCTTTGAGTTTTGCCAACATATCAAGGGCGGTTTTTCTGTCGGGAAGGTCGAGCGCCAGCATCAATTTGCAATCGTGTTTTGACATATTGGCGCGTTTATGCCACACTGATTAAAAATTTTCAAATATTTAATATGAAAGTACAAAAGTTTTCCCCTTGCAAAGTCAACCTGATGCTCGCCATTACGGGTGTGAGGGACGACGGATTCCACAATCTTGTCAGCATCGTGGCGCCCGTAAAATTCGGCGACGAACTCGAAGCCGAAACTCTCGACAACGCCTCAAAAGACGAAATAGAATGCAATATGGAGGGCGTCCCGTGCGACGAATCCAACCTCGTAGTAAAGGCGGCAATTCTTTTTCGCCAAGCGGCGAACGTCGACACATTCTTCAAATTCAAACTTATCAAAAAGGTTCCCCACGGCGCGGGATTGGGCGGCGGAAGCTCGAACGGGGCAACCGCCCTGCTTGCCGTAAACGAGCTGTGCGGCAAACCGCTTTCAATGAAAAAGCTCGAAGAGATAGCGGCGGAAATGGGCAGCGACTGCCCCCTGTTCCTCACGGGAACGCCCGTTGTAATGCGCGGGCGCGGCGAGCTTGTCTACCCGCTTTTCGGCGACGCGCAGGATTACATATCAAGGCTGAAACTTTTGATTTTCAAACCGGATTTTTCAATCAACACCGGCTGGGCGTACTCGCAAATGAAAGCCAATCCGTCCGACTACATCGACCCCGACGAAGCGGAGTCGCTCATTTCCGTATGGCTCGAAAACCCGAGCATATCGGGGCTACCGCTCGTCAACAATATGCAGATTGAAGCCTTTAAAAAATACCCCGCGCTCGAGCTCGCAGTCGAAGGAGTCCGCGAAAAATTCAACATACCAGCAATGATGAGCGGTTCGGGAAGCGCATGCTTTGCGATTGTAAACAATCTTGAAGAGACGCAAATTTCGGAACTCGAAAAATTCATAAAATCCATGCTCGGCGAGTCCTGTTTTTTGGCGCGTGCGTAAAATTTAAAGAGGCCGAAAGCGAAAATGCGGCGCGATTTTTCCCGCCGCTCAAAGCGCATAAATCTTGTCGAGAACCGCGCGGCAGCATTCGTAGCCGTGTTTGTAAAGCGGCTCCAAATTGTCGGGATTTCTTTCGAGACGGTCGATGGTAAGTTTTTTCAGCGGCCTTATGACGACCGCTTTCCCCTCGGCTTCCAAAGACTCCGCATAGTCGAGATTTTCGTTGTATTTCTCGTGCGCCGTTTTCAGGCAATCCACAAAATTGGGATATTTCCGATATAATAATTTCGCTATCGGGCTGTACATCGAGCTTTTGCGGTATCCCTTGTTGCGGGTCAAAATTATTACGTGTTTGCCGAAACCGTCGGCTATGGCGCGGCGGACGGGAATTGCGTCCGAGATTCCGCCGTCCATAAATGGGACTCCGTCTATTTTGCAAATCGGGCAGGCATAGGGCAGGCTGCAAGACGCCCTGCAAACATTCAAAACTTCGTCGAACGTTTTAGGTTTTTCGATATATTCGGCTTTGCCGGTCAGGCAATTTGTCACAACAAATTTGAATATTCCCGATTTCAAATAGGCGTTGAAATCATAGGGATAGATTTTTCTTGGCAAATCGCCGAAAAGGAAACGGTAATCCATTATGCAGCGCTGCGTGAAAAGATATTTTACGCCGATGTAGTTTCGTTTCCGCAAAATATCTATATTGCAAAACTTCGCCCTTCCCTTTTGGCGCGACGCATACGACAAGCCGTTGGAACTTCCCGCCGAAACACCCACGACATACGGCAGATAAACATTCGAATCGAGCAGGCAATCGAGAGCGCCCGCAGTAAACACGCCCCGCATTCCGCCGCCTTCAAGCACAAGTGAAACATTCGATAGCATTGTAAGCAAATTGGTGCGCATTTGTCGTTTTTTCAACCCTAAAAGCCTTTGCGAAAAAAATTCTTTTCTTCAAAAAAGTCAACAAAGTGCAAAAAACAATCATAACAACGACAAAATAAACCTTTAAATCTCTTGAAATGAAGATAGTAAGAAAATAATTTAATAATAAAGGAAGTACTATGTCTTCAACATAGGAAATCAACAAATATGAAAATAACCAAAAATACCTCCATATTATTTTCGATAGCCGCCTTGGCCTCCGCCGCACAAGCCGCCACGATAACGGCAACCGGCGCAGCCGCACCCAATCGCGGATCAATCGGCGCAAGCACCGACATATCAAATACGTTGGTGCTTGACTCTTCGGCGGGCGCGCAGTATAACGCAGGTTCAAACGGCAAGTTCGGTTCAATCAGCGCAACCAACGGCGCGGCTCTCGGCGACGTATGGAACGTTGCCATCGGGTCGTTGACGGTCGACATAAATTCGGCTTCCGGAACTGTCGACGCCCTTAGCGCAAACAAATGGTGGATGCTCGCCATGGATCTCAACTTTAAAAATTCGGCGTCGGGTTCGACCGCCGTGGCAAACATAAACGTCGCCAACGAATTATACGTCTATTCCACGTCAACCCAATATACGCAATATCAGAACATAAACTTTGCGAACATCACCGCCAACGTAAACGTAGGTAGCGCAGTATTCGGCAACGATTACTCCGGCGACAAGGGGCTGAATACGGCAAAGTTAAGCATCAACAGCGGCGCGAACGTAACATGGACGGGCAATGCGTTGTTCGGAAAATCCGGACAGCTCAATATAACGGGAAAATTTACAACGGCAAGCCAACTCTCGTTTGACGCCAACTCATATATGATGATTGCCGACGGCGCCGAAATGACGCTCTCAAAATTCACAAAATTCGGCAGTTTTTCAAGCTTCGGCAAATTGACCCAAACAACCGACGACGGTATCGGTTTTGGCGGAGAGGGAATAATCGGCAGCGGTTCTGTCTGGAACATCAAGGGAAAACTGCACACATACGCTGGTTCCGACGTTACAATCGAAAAAGGCGCAAGCGTGACCCTCTCGTCGCCGACAGGCACGAACGACCCGAGGCTCGTTCTCCAAGGCGGCAAACTGACTTTTAACGAAACGCTTATTTCGACAACCGGGAAAACGGCAATCGCAATAATGGCGGGGACGACAATGGGCATTGGAACGGATATTTCCTTCACCTACATAAACCAAATAACGAGCGGTTTGTCCACCATCTTAATGGACTCCGAAGGCATATTGCGACTCACTGCGGACGATTCGCTTACGCTCAAAGACGGTCTTTCAATCTACAATTTTGCCGAAGACAAGGTTTATGTAGGCACAAACGTAACCGCCGAAGAGCTTGCCTTAATATTCCTATATTCGGACGAAGGCCAAACGCTGCTCGGCAATACGGGCATCACCTCCGACGGCTAGTTGACGGTTGTTCCCGAACCCGCAGAATGGGCGGCAATTCTCGGATTTATCGCAATCGCCTTCGCGGTTTACCGCAGAAGAAAATAAGCGTTTAATTATCTATAAAAATCCGTTTCTTCAAAAAAGAGACGGATTTTTTTGTATTTATTCAAAAAGAATATTCCTCATATTATGGGGAATTTACAGAAACAAAAAGCCCCTCCAAAGGCCGCTCAATCGTTTGCGCGGGAAAATTTGCTTGATTTTATCGGACGCTTTACATTAAGTTTGGCAAATGAATATCAGATTACTATATAAAACAACTCTCTTTGCAATATTGGCCGCCCTATGCTCGCAATGGGTTTGCGCCGAAGACGGCAAGGCGTCAAATTCCAAAGGAAGATTTTTTGCATATCGCTCGTTTTTGCCCGAATTCGGCGCGATGAAAGACTTTGCAAAAAACGGCGTAAACGTAATTACGATAATGCCGTCGAACACGACAAATTCGCTTGGCGAACCATATTGCCAGTATCCCGTGTTTTGGCGCGGAGACGGGCAATACGACTGGAAGGCTTTCGACAAGCAATTCGACGACGTCATCGCCGCCAACCCGAACGCGAAAATCATCTGCATAATCGACCTTAACTCCCCGCCGTGGCTGACGCGCGTTTTGTCTTTTGGGCACACATTCGATTCCGACAGTTTTTCGATGCTGTCAAATTCGCTTGTCTGCCACAGCTGGATGAAGGCGACGGAAAAATTTTTGAAGGATTATCTCGACAGAAGCGAGAGTAAATACGGCGACAAAATCTGCGCATATATGCTCGCTTGCGGACACACCGACGAATGGCTCGACTACGTTTTGGGCGTATCGAGCCCCTGTAAAATCGCGGCATGGCACGCCTGGTTGAAGAAGAACGGAAAGGAGCAAATAGACGTTCCGCCGCTTTCGCGCATAAATAAGGCTTCGTTTGAAAATATTTTGCGCGACCCGTCCGTCGAAGGCGACGTCGTCGATTTCATAAAATTCACAAACGAGACAGTCGCCGACGCGATGATAAAATTCGCCAAAATCGCCCGCGGAAAAATCTCGAAAGACAAGCAGATAGGTTCGTTTTTCGGCTACGTGCACAGATACGCACTCGACGGACATTCCGACTACGAGCGCGTATTCGCCGACCCGAATTTCGACTTCTTCGTAAGCCCCGGAACATACGGCACTCGCGACATGGGCGAAGGAAGCGGCTTTATGACCCCCAACGCAACGCGCACGCGGCTCGGCAAGGGATGGCTGCACGAAATAGACCACCGCACCCACACATTCAACCACCAGCTTTCGGAATATGTAAGAATTAAAAATGTGGCGAACTGGAAGAATCAGGCTGAAAACAACGCCGGCTTGAAACGCGAATTTTCGCTCGCCACAATAAACCATACGTCTCTTTGGTGCTTCGATATGTGGGGCAAAGTTTTCTCGACCCCCGAAACGCTTGCGGTCGTAAAGCGAGCGCGCGAAATCTGGGGCGAATACCAAAACGACACCGCGCCGATAGACGGGGAAATCGCCGTTTTTGCGGATATGCAAAGCGCAAGCCTCGTAAACCAAAAGCAGAGGGGCGCGCCAAACCACGTAAAGCCCCTGATGTACAACTTCGCCAAAGTCGGCGCGCCCGTGGAAGTTTTTTCGTTCGGAGACATCGGCAAAGTCGACTTGTCGAAATATAAGGTCATAGCGTTGCCGCAAACGTTTTTGCTAACCCCCGAACGCCGCGCACTGCTCGATAAATATATCCTCAAAGACGGCAAGACGGTCATCACCACATACGCGCCGGCAATATGCGACGGAAAAAATCTCGACGTCAACCGCGTCAAAGAATTTTGCGGTTTCGAGTTCGGCACAAAAGGCGTAAATAAAAAGGATATGAACGGCTGGAAGAGCGTCTACTTCCACAACTGCTACGACGCAACGACGGAAGAACTGCGCAAAATTGCGGAAGAAGCCGGAGTGCATTTCTACATCGACGAAACTTATCCCGTTTACGCCAACGAAAAACTTCTTTGCATACACGTAAAGGACGGCGGCAAAAAAACCGTAAAGCTTAAAAAGAAATACGCAAAAGTTACGGAACTGTTTAGCGGAAAAATCGCGGCGGAAAATTGCGACAGTTTTGTTTACGACTTCGCGTCGCCCGATACCGCACTCTTTAAACTCGAAGAATAAATCGTGCGTAAAAACCGACTTTCAAAGCCTCCCGATAGCGGGAGGCTTTTTTGTTTCGCTAATTCTTGTTATGATTGGCGTTGTTTATCTCAAAAACGACCTAAC
>JABLTK010118202.1_pt1 | contig 15741 bp, 12 predicted proteins | sample 7160131 | NCBI WGS metagenome assembly JABLTK01 (sample SAMN14651221, study PRJNA627086) | human gut metagenome | isolation source: feces | host: Homo sapiens
ACCGCCGCCGGTGGCGGAAAAAGGGAGCAAAGCGCTGTCTGAAATAACGAGCAAAAGGCAGTGCATTTATGCACAACGCATTGCGACTATATTTCAGACGGGAGGATATCATCCGCCCGCCTTGATGAAATTTTATGTTTAAATAAAATCATTTGATGATATCGAAGTTGTGTATTCAAATGTCAAAGATTGTAAAAACAGATAGCAACGCTCGGGGGGCATAGTTTCCGATAAATCTAACTATCTGCCCGAGAGTAAATAAAAAGGAGTGAATGCTTTGGCTGATATGGACAAGGACAGGCTTAAAGAGCTTGAAATCGAGAGCATACTCGAAGAAACCCACTATCTTGCCGATCAGGAACGAATGGAGCAGACGGCACAGAAATACCGTGCAAAGCCGAAGATTGAAGAGATTTTCAGCAATGCCGATAAAAAGCCGAGGTTAAAAAATACAAATCCGCTTGATGAATCCGAACCTGATACTTCAAACTCAATAGTCGGGGATAAGACTGCCGCTACAATGCAGGCAGAGCTTATAATGGACGGAAATGACGATGACCTTGTAACTCCCGAACAGCTTAAAGCAGAGGCTGAAAAAAAGGCTGCGGAAAAAGCCGAAAAAGCCAAGCGTGAGTATGAGGAGGCAAAGAAAAAAGCCGCCGAGGAAGAAAATAAGATAGTTACCCTCACACCTGAGTATGATGAAAATACAGAATTTTCGGGCGAAGTGCTCGGAGAGGTTGACCAGTTTCGTGACGAGGCTGAAATTAAAAGCTACCATACCATAGATATCGACATTCCCGAGGATAAGCCAAAGGAAAAGACCGAAACCAAAGAAAAGAAAGAGGCTTCGCAGACTCCCGTTCATCAGTTCCCGAATACAGAAAAACCGCCTCGCAAGGTGGTTGCAAAAGTTCCCGTGTATCGTCCCGATGAACCGAGAAATATTCTCAATGTCAAGGCAGGCAGATTTTCCGAGGCTGTAGCGAATGAGTATGAGGAGTATGTGCGTTCAAAGAATCCTTCGGTAATCGCTCATGTGCTTCGTCCCGAGCCGACAATCGTTGATGAGGAGATTGCCCCGACCGAGGAAAAGCATAAGGATAACCGTCCTATAGGCGAAAAGGTTATTTCGGCCCTTGTCGGAATCTTTTCAAAGGATGAATCCGACGATAACGATACCGTAAAAGAGGAAAATTCAAAGCCTGTTGAGGATTATACAGGCGAGGAGGACGAAAAAAGTATTCTCTATGAGCTGAATCATAATATAAGAAAGCTCTTTATGAGAAGTCTGTTGTCGGGAATAATTGCCGCAGTTGTGGTTGTTCTCACAATCGTTACAAGAATTTTTCCGAGTGCAATATGTTCGGCAGTTCCTTTTGCACCGGCGGCATACGCAATTTTGCTGTTTATTCTTATGGCGGCATCGCTTGTGCTGAACCGTGTGGCAATGCTCAGCGGACTTTCACCGCTTGTGCATATCAAAGGTAATTCCGATACAGCCGTTGCCGTTGCAGGTGCGGCAGGAATGGTTCAGATAATTGTGTCATTCTTCTGCCTTGGCGATTTGAACGGATTTCATGTGAACTACTACACGGTAATTCCTATGCTTGCGTTCTTTGCAAATAATGTGGGAAAGCTTTATATGGTTCTTCGTGTAAAGGACAATTTCAAGTTTGTTTCGTCAAAGGGACAGAAATATGCGTCAAAGATTTACAACAATGAGTCTGTTGCAATGCAGATGATGAGCGGTACTGCCGCCGACCGTCCGATAATTGCCTATCAGCACAAGACCGAATTTCCGTCAAACTTTCTCAAAATATCTTATGCACCCGATCCGAGCGAGGATTTGGCGTCAAAGCTTGCCCCGATAACAACAATTGCATCAATAATTATTGCGGTAATGTACGGTGTTGTTAAGCTGTCATTTGCAGACGCTTTGAATGCATTTGCACTTATCACTGCGGTGTCTGTGCCTGTGGCAACACTTCTTTCTGTTAATGCCCCCGTGAGAAAGCTCTGCAAAACTCTGCTCTCCTACGGCTCAATGCTTTCGGGTTATCCGTCGGTAAAGCAGTTCTGCGACAGTACGGCTATAATGATAGATGCAAATGAATTGTTCCCTGCCGAGTCAATATCGCTTGAGGGCATCAAAACCTTTGAGGATTACGGCATTGATGAATCTCTTCTCTGCGGAATTGCAATTCTTAAAGAGGCTCAGAATCCGATTGCAAATGCTTTTGATTCGGTAGTTGCAGAAACCGAGGAAACACTTCCCGAGGTTGAAAGCGTTCTTTATGAGGATGAAATCGGACTTGTGGGATGGATTAAGAGCGAAAGAATCCTTGTGGGTTCACGCACGCTTATGGAAAAGTACAGCGTGGAAGTTCCGAATATGGAATATGAAGAGAAATATACTTCTCAGGGCAGACAGGTCACATATCTGTCAAGAGCAGGCAGACTTGTTGCAATGTTTGTTACAAGATACACTCCCGATGCTCAGCTCAAGGCTGAAATGCAGAGAGCCGAAACCAACGGCATAAGCTTTCTCATCAGAACAACCGATTATAATGTTACAAATGACCTTGTTGCAAAACTCTACGATTTGTTCTACCGCAGTATCAAGGTGCTTCCGACAGGACTCGGAAATGTTCTCAGGGAGGCTGAGGATACGGTTGAGGAAACCTCCCGTTCATATCTCATTACAAACGGCAAAGCCGCATCGCTTGCCCGTGCAGTTACGGGTTGCGTAAAAATCAAGCACAATATTTCGCTTTCAATCATAATTCAGCTGATTGCCGTAATTTTCGGATTGCTCGTTGCATCAACACTTTCGCTTTATGCCGGTGTACAGGTTATGGGTTCGCTTGAAGTGCTGATTTATGCGTTGTTCTGGGGCGCCGCCGCTGTTTTTGCTCCGGCTGTCCAAAAACCGTAGGAAAGGATGTAAAATATGAAAATAGCTCCGTCACTTTTGTCTTGTGACTTTTCAAAAATGGGTGAAGAAATTGAAAGAATGGATCTGGCGGGCGCCGATTGGATGCATCTTGATGTTATGGACGGTCACTTTGTTCCGAACATAACCTTTGGCGCTCCCGTAATCAAGGCGGTAAGAAAGTTCTCAAACCGCCCGTTTGATGTTCACCTTATGATAAGCGATCCGCTTAAATATATTGACGATTTTGCCGATGCAGGTGCGGATATCATCACCTTCCATGTTGAATGCGACTCTGACATTGATGATACAATTGCGAAAATCAAGTCAAGAGGAATCAAACCCGGACTTGTTCTAAAGCCAAACACTCCTGCTTGGACAGTATTTCCGTATCTTGAAAAGCTTGACCTTGTACTTGTTATGACGGTTGAACCGGGCTTTGGCGGACAGAGCTTTATGCCCGAGATGATGCCGAAGGTTAAGGAAATCAAGAGGGAATGCCAACGCAGAGGTCTGAACAGTATCCTTATTGAGGCTGACGGCGGAATCGGCAGAGATACCATTGAGCAGGCGTCAGAGGCAGGCGTTGATGTGTGCGTTGCGGGAACAGCCGTTTTCAGAGCCGCAGATCCCGCAAAAGCAATTGAGCTTTTTAAATCATTCTGATAAATTCTGATAATAAGCAAGCCCGAATCCGATATTTCTCGAATTCGGGCTTTTGTTTTTTATATGAAATGAACAGGCGTAAAACACTGAAAATTCTTATATTGTAATTGTCAATATATGTAAAAACGGTCGATAAAAAGGCAATATACACAATAATAAGCACGAAAATTTGTACAAAGCAACAATTTCACCGTTATTTTGCACAGATTTTTAGCTAAAACATTTCCGTTGAAAGAATAACAGATTCATTGCCCGAACAACTTAAATGTGCTATAATTTAAATGTCCTCGGAAATTTTGTACTGTTAAAGTTTCCGAAGCTTAGAAGTATTGCCACAAAACTGTGGCGAACGGTAATTTTATTTTATTAAAGGAGCAGCAAGTATGAAAAAAATTCAGAAAAAGCTTTCTGTGGTTCTTGCGGTAATGATGGTGCTGTGCATGTTCACAGCTCTGCCTTTCTCAGCAAGTGCTGCCGAAACAAGCGAAGAAACAAGTGCAGGCAACAAGATCAATGTTACATCAAATGTGGCAGATCCTGTTTCGTATGATTACAATGCACAGACAAAGCAGGTTGTTGTCACTTACCTTCTCAAGGCAGATCACATGATCGTTAATGCACAGAGCAGTCTTACATACGACAGCAAGGTTCTCAAGCTTGCATCAACAAATACAAGGGAAAAGGTTTTCCCTGTATTCCAGAGAAGCATCGTTTGGAATCCAAGCCTTACAAATAAGGTTCTCTTCACCTGCTCAAGCCTTGATCTTTTCAACTTCAAGTCAGAGAATGTTTATTGCACATTTACATTTGATGTTGTAGGCAGCGGTGACACAACAGTAAATCTCAATGTTGATTATCTTACAGGTACAGAGGCTGATACACGTGATGAGCTCTTCGAAAGCGAAAAGAAGGACATCGGTTATATTGACAATAGTGCTAACAAAGTAGCAGGTGCTGCATTTACTGCAAAGGCAGTTCTCGTTCAGGGCGAAGAGCCAACAACAGCTCCTCAGCCTACAACAGCAACACAGCCAACAACAGCAACACAGCCCACAACAGCAACACAGCCAACAACAGCAACACAGCCGGCAACACAGCCCACAACAGCAACACAGCCGGCAACACAGCCGACAACAGTTGCTCCTTCGGATGTTCCTACAGACGGCTACTATGTATACGGCGACAACATCAAGCTCAAGCTTACATCAATCGGTACAGATAAAGTAGGCGGAAAAATCGCTCTTCAGAAGGGTACATACACATTCAAGATTGATAACTATGGCACACTTCTCGGTTACTCTAAGACATTTACAGACACAACAAAGGGTCTTACATTCAACAAGAAGTTCAAGAGCAGCACAACACTCGTTGCAACAGGCGGTACATACACATTCCAGTTTAACACAAAGACAAACACACTCGTTGTTAAGTATGACAAGAACCTCCCGAATGATTACCTCATCGGTGACCTCAACACAATTCTTTCACCTGTAAAGGGCAAGACTATTGCAGTTGGTTCAACATATCTTGCAGCAGGTACATACAAGTTCAAGCTTTCTGCAGGTAATGTGGTTTACGGTTACAACAAGGTAATCAACAACACAACAAACGGAAATTCACTTTCACTCAACAGCAAGTATTCAAGCTACCTAACACTCAACGCAACAGGCGGTACATACACATTCACACTCAACACAAAAACAAAGAAACTCGTTGTAGGTTATGTTCCTACAAAGGATGAGAAAGCTGATGATGTTCATGTATCGGGTGACATCAACCTCGTACTTGATGACAAGGGCGGCGAGAGCAATGTTGCAAAAGGTACAGTAAAGCTTAGTGAGGGTACATACTCATTCAAGGTTTATAACTACGGTACAGCATACACAATCGGTTCAAAGATTGTTGACAGCGGTACAAAGAACCTCAAGAGCTCTTACACATCTAATGTAACACTTATCGCATCAGGCGGTACATATACATTCAGCTTCGACAAGACAACAGGAGCACTTAAAGTAACTAAAAAATAATCATTGATTTTTGATTATAATTTGGCGGTGTTCGTCACTTGTTCGTAAGCGAATAATAAGACATAACTGAAATTATTAAAAAATGCATCAGATCCCGAAAAAGGTCTGATGCATTTTTGTTTTGTATAAAACCCGTACGGCGACTTGCCGTCGGCAAATTATATACAATATAAATTCGTATCCCATGCCGGAATATATGGGTGGTGGCGGAGAAAAATTTTGTAGTCGGGATTCACGCTGTGAATATACAACGCAAGTCGGAAAATGTCTTCAAACCTGTGATATGCCGAAAAATTCAGCTTTGGTTTGCAATTTTCCATTGTTTTCTGCATACCGATAAGGGTTTCCATATCCGCCCCCTCGACATCGGCTTTAATGTAGCCTGCCGCCATTCCGCAGAGAATCGTATCGACTGTCGCAACCTTTGTTGCAACGCCCTTGTCGGCAATTGCGCTGTTGCGACCGGCCTTGTTGTTGAATATAAGCTCCGTGTTTTTACTGTATGAGCCGAGTTGCCAAAGCGACACATTCGCCATGCCCTTGCAATGAAGTTTCAGCTTTTCAAAATTCTTTGCGTTAGGTTCAAATGCGATTATACGCTTGTAACTGCCGTTTGTGTAGTGCAGAAATTCGTCAATCGTGTCGCCGTTGTATGCGCCGAGGTCAACATAGCTTTCGTTTTCACCGAGATTCAGAATATTGCCGAAAGCCTCGTCCTTGTCGGTTGTGACAGGGGGGAGGAGGTCAATTCTGCCTGTGTAGTAAAATTTCAGAATGTTTTCATAAACCTTTTTTGAAAGGTCATCGGCAAGCAGACTGTATGCACTTTCAATTTGCTCTTTATTTTCGGTAACAAAATTATTGTCAAAAAGTTTGTTTCCAAAAACAGGAACGGAGGGGACAAGAGTTTCGTGTTTTTCGGAAATTTTCGTTATGTGTTCCATAACATCGGGAAGCTGGCTTGCAAAGCAGAGGGCGATTATAATGTCGCCGAATTCGGTTTCAACATCGGAAAGCTTCTTCACCATGAAATCGTGGAATTTCTGCCCACGCACAAAATCATCACTTGCAATAACGGCAGACGCTTTGATTCCGTATCGGTTAAATGCGGCAAGAACCTTGTCCGCACCGTCACCCATTCCGTAAAGCACAACAGGCTTTCCGCAATTTTTCAGTCGTTCCCATACAGATGTTTCATTTTTTAAAAGTTCGGTTATATTAAACATAAGGATACTCCAATTAGTGTATATGGCATTGTAATTGTTTGTATAGTAAAACTATCTTCACGACCATCATCGACCGCAGGTCGATTTCACTTGACAAAGTCAAATTTCACTCGCCAACGGCGAATTTCACTATCGTACATATTATCCGATACGATGATAGCAATTCGTATCAGAAACCTTCGTCCCGTAAAAAAGTATAAAAAAACGCCCACCCTACTGGGTGGACACTTTATATGTTGGCATCTCCCTATTTTTCCGGGCCGTCACCAGCCAAGTATCTTCGGCACCACTGAGCTTAACTTCTGTGTTCGGTATGGGAACAGGTGGACCCTCAGCGTCATCAACACCAACTTATTAACTTTTGTTTCTCTCTTGAGAACAGTATTGATTATACTACGGGCTGCACCAAATGTCAACACTTTTTTAAAAAAAATTTAAAAATTCTTTGAAAACCTTGAAAAGCCCGTATTTATCCCGATTTATCGCCGTTTTAACCGTCATTGAACCCAATGTATACTTGATGCGGTGAAAAATTATACATATTTTGGCTTGTTAAAGCGTAAAAAATAGGATGCCGTTGTTTGCCGTAAATTATTGACTAAACGGATAAAAATGTGTACAATTAAATAGATTAGAACAGATTGGGATGTTTAGAATGAATAATGTAAATAAGTGTAAAATGCTTTTGTCGTCACTCTCTGTATTCAGAGGTATAATGAACAGAAGCGTTCCGAAAGCCTTTTATGAACTTTTGCTTTCGCTCGACAAAAAGCCTGAGGAATTTCTAGGTGCATACGGCAAGCTTTGCTCAATGCTTTGCGAAAGAGGTTGTGCGGATAAGTTCGCATTTGCAATCAGCGAAACGGCTCTTTTTGACGATAACTGTTTTGCCCGTGCCGCAACAGCCGGCAGACAGGGTGAGTTACCCGAAAATGTTGTTTCTGCCGTTAAGACAGACTGCGACGCTATTTTAACAGCCGCAAAGCTTACTTCCGATGAAGTGCTTGAGGCATATACCTATGCCGATGAAATCAAGGAGCTTATTCCGATTCTTCCAAAGTGGCAGACAGGCAAGTGCGCTCCGTGCTTTGACGGATTTGACGGTTCACTTGACAAGCTTTCTGCTTATTATAAGGAAAACGGTTGCGGAATGTTTGCCCGTTACAAGGCATTCATCTGGCGTGACGGTGACATTCAGCCTGTTGAGCATCCGGACAAGATTGATATGGATACATTTACGGGATATGAGCGTCAGAGAAGTCAGGTTGTAAACAACACACTTTCATTTATTCAGGGCAAGAGCTGTAACAACTGCCTGCTTTACGGTGATAAGGGTACAGGTAAAAGCTCAACAGTCAAGGCAATTGCAAACGAGTTTCGCAAGGACGGACTCCGCATTGTTGAAATGCCTAAGGACAGGCTCATTGACTTTCCGCTTCTTGTTGACAAGATTGCCGCTCTTCCGCTTAAATTCATTATATTTATTGATGATCTTTCGTTCCAGCATCAGGATCAGAGCTATACAACCCTTAAAGCCGTGCTTGAGGGCGGACTTGCGGCTCGTCCCGATAATGCGTTGATTTATGCAACGTCAAATCGCAGACACCTTGTTAAGGAAAGCATTTCCGACAGAACTCATACTGTTGATGATATCAATGTTCGTGACAATATGCAGGAAAGTCTTTCGCTTTCGGACCGTTTCGGTCTTGCAGTCTGCTACACAATTCCTTCAAAGAATGATTTTCTTGAAATTGTATATTCTCTTGCAGAGCAGAGAGGCGTCAAGATGACTCACGAAGAGCTTGCACTCGGCGCTGAGCAGTTTGCACTTTCAAGAGGCGGTCGTTCGCCAAGATGTGCAAGACAGTATGTTGAATCGCTGTTTTGCTGATTAATCGGAGGTCAGTTATGAAAACAAAAATAATTTCAATTGCTCTTGCAGTTGTGACAATGCTTTCGGCAGTTGCGCTTTTCAGCGGTTGTTCTGACGGAGAATATCCTGTTGAGGTGGCAAACATCACTATAGAAAGTCAGCCAAAGAACATTGTTGTTCTTGATGCGCCAACAGCCGATATCCTCATCGCAACAGGCTATGACAGATATATTGTGGGCAGAAGTGATGAGGTTGACCAGCAGTCAATCGCAGTTGCCCCGAGCGTCGGTTCATATGAAAATCCCGATACCGACAAAATTATCAATTCCGGCACAAACCTTGTGTTTGCAGGTCAGTCAATAAATGAGGACGCAAAGAAGAAGCTTCAGGACAAGGGTATTCAGGTTGTTACAATGTCACACGGTGACACTCCCAAGCAGGTTGAAACAAACTATGTGACAATCGGCAAAATTTGCGGCGGCACAAAAACGGGCGCAAAGAAGGGTGAAGATACCTACAATGAATTGCTTGATAAGATGAACAACTACAAACAGCAGGTTAATAACAGAAATTCCGGCATTCTTGATACGGTTTGTTATCTCTATACAGAAGACGACAGACTCAAGATGATGACAAGCGGAACATATGGCGATATGCTCCTCGGTTATACGGGGGCGGTTAATGCCGCAGTAAACATCAGCGACAACAATGTTGATGTTGCAACTCTCAAGATTGCAAATCCGAACTTTATCTTCTATGCAGACAAAGCTACTCTTGATAAAATTAAGGGCGATACAACACTCGCAAGTCTTGGCGCAGTCAAGACAGGCAAAATTCTTGAGGTTTCGCTTGAAGAAATGTCAAGACCCGGCAATACTGCTCTGGAAGCACTTGAAAAAATGGTTTACTTTATGTATCCCGACCTCAAGCCAAAGTCTGCAACAGACACAACAAAGGCTCAGGATGCGACAGCGTCAAAGACTGACGCAACAACCGCAACTCAGGCAACAACAACCGCAAGTGATTCAAAGTCGGTTGCCGATAAGTATAATCTTACCATTACATCAGACCTTTCACTCAAGCAGGAAGATGAAAATGACACGGTAAAGGCTATGCAGCTCCGCCTTTATAACATCGGTTACATTGCCGACAAGGACAATGTGACAGGCTACTACGGCGAAGTAACAGCCGATGCTGTTAAGAAATTCCAGAAAAACAACGGTCTTAAAGAAACAGGTACAGCCGATAACGCAACTCTTGTATTGCTTTTTGACAGTTCAGCGAAAAAAGCCAAATAATTCAAATTGAAATTTGAAAATTGAAAATGGAAAATTATAGTCGGGAAGACAGTTTGCAAAATGCAAAACATTGTCTTCCCGACTGCTTTTTATATGTGATTTACCGATATACCGTAGCGGCGATCAGCGATCGCCATTTGATTTGGTTGTAAAACCAAATCAATAATAGATGCCGCAATAAAATTGTGATAATGCACGGTCGAACTGATTTTGCAATCGTTTCGATTGGCGGTCACTGACCGCCGCTACAATTAAACCTTAACATTACGGTGGTACACCGTTAAAAAAGTTCCGGGTGCATTCGGCTGTAGTGAAAAATGTACTGCTGGGCGATGCCTGCGTACTGACCGAAATCGTCACCGTTCATATTCGGGAACAGCTTTTCCATTGCCCGTTTCATCCACACATCAATCGGAAAAGCCTCAATTCTGTGCATACCGAAAAGAAGTGTGCAGTCGGCAACCTTTTTGCCGACGCCCGTAATTTTCATAAGCTCCGCTCTTGCATCTTCATAGTCAAGCGTGAAACAGCTGTCAAGATTCACCTCGCCGTTTGCAACCTTTTGTGCCGCATCAATAATGTAACGGTTGCGAAACCCTGCTCTCAGCGGTGCAAGGTCATCGGGCGAAAGCTTTGCAAGTGTTTCGGCTATCGGGAACGCAAATTCTCCGTCATCAAGCCGTGTGCCGAAGTTCTCGCACAAACGCTCAACAATACCCTTGATTCGCTTTATATTGTTGTTCTGCGAAATGATGAATGTGCAGAGTGCCTCAAAAGGCTCTTGCCTTAAAATCCTTATGCCCGGGGCGTACTTTGCCGCCTCGTTCAGAACGGGATGTATTGTGCTGATTTCTTCACGGATTTTTCCGTAATCAAGCGAAAAGTCAAAGTAACTGTACCAGATGTTTTTGAAATCGTCAGCCGTTGCATTTTCAATGTACATATCCGTTTTGTCAAGGCTCACGGTTACGCTTTTGCCGTAGGCAACACCGTGAAAAGAACCGTCGTCCTGCGGTTTCCAACGAAAGCTCTGACCGCAGTCGAGAGTCTGCGCAAGGTCAAGGTCATGCACATCGGTTATTTTGATTTTGTTGTCGAGTTCAATACATTCCATGATTTTCACCGCCGAAATTTTCTTAATAAAGTATATCACATTCGGGAAAATTATGATATACTTTATTTAAAATTGAAAATGGAAAATGAATGTCGGGAAGATAGTTTGTTTGTAAAACAGATTTCAGTCCCGACTGTATTTCAGACAGGAACTCATTGAACGCAAGCCTTGATGAAATATTTTGTTTAAACACATATGTTTTGATATGATGAAAACGGTGTGTTATAACCACTACATTAACTCAAAAGGAGGATTATTGTGAAAGAAACTATCTGCACAATTCCGATTAACGATATATTTATGCCGAAATGCGGTTGTCCGTTTTGCAGAATGGAGAGTATGCTTGAGGAGCAGTATGTAAAATTCATTACGGGCGATGCGATGATGGAGCCTAATATCAGGATTGAAACCAACAAAAAAGGCTTTTGTCACCGCCATTTTTCGCAGATGTTTGAAAAAGGACAAAAACTGCCGAATGCGCTTATTCTTGAAAGTCATCTTCAGGAAATTATTGATAACGATATGCCGAAAAAGCTGAAGGGCAAGCCTGATAAGAAACAGCTTGAAGTCATTAAAAAGCGACTTGATTCGTGTTATGTATGCGACAGAATCGAGTGGGATATGCACCATTTTTGCGACACGATTTTTGTTGAGTGGGCAAAGGGAGAGGAGTTTTATAAGCTGTACAATGAACAGCCGTTTATCTGCTTTAAACACTACGATTTTATTATGAATGTTGCAACCCAAAAGAGCAAGCTGCCGTCAAAGCTTTTACCGCAGTTCTATGCCGAAACAGCAGGTCTTACAAAAAAATATCTGCTGTCGCTTAAAGAAGATATCACATATTTCTGCTCAATGTTTGATTACCGCAACCACGGCAAAGATTGGGGAAGCTCCAAAGATTCAATTGAGAGAAGTATTGAATTTTTGACAGGTGAAAAGCCGTAAACGGCGAGCCGACTTTTTATGTTCGTGAAGACAGTTTGTGAATGTAATTATGCCCGAGCGAAAGGTTTAATTAATGTAAAATTGAAAATTGAAAATGGAAAATTAATGTCGGGAAGACAGTTTGCAAAATAAAATGCAATGTCTTCCCGACTGTTTTGTTAATATGAAATTTACTGTTTATTTATGGCGAACACGGTTCGGCGCTACTGACAAATTTTTGATATAAACAAAGATTGCATCAGAACCTTACTCGGGTATCTGATGCAATTTCTTTATCCGACTGTCTTCTCGAATAGACTGCGGTGGCACACCGCCGACCGCAATTTTCAATTTTCCATTTTCAACTTTCAATTAAAAAAGTCCCGTTAGGACAGATATGTTCTCGCCTTTGCAAAACTCTCATCGACTGTCATTAGCACTGCCATACTGCCATAACGGCGTTGAAGTATTCGTCAGAGAGAACCTTTCTCAACTGTTCTCTGCCTGATTCATCGTTCATATATGCATTGCGGATGTTTCCGCCGACCTGCATTTCTTCACCGTTAAAGGTCAAAAACTGCTGTCTGAGTACCGACACGCTGTCCTTTGTGAGCATATCAAGTGTGATTTTTTCTTTTAATTCCATTTTTTCATACCTCCGTTATTTTTATATTTTGTAAATCAAAGAAAAGTTTACCTGCTCATCAGCAACGAAATTATAAGCCTGTTTATTGAGCGGAGTAAACTGCAACCAAGCCGATTTATTTACACTTCCTCTGAACATTCCGCCGTTTTTGCTTATGCCTATATCATGAACAATCACATCCGATTTGTTTGAGAAAGGCATATTGAGCAAAGCTATTGTAGATGTTCCGCCTAAAGTTGTTGCGTTCATAATGACGGTGACATTTACAATAACGATATCGCCAATTCTTTCATAAAGGCAAGTTGCAGATTTTATTTTATCAATCTGAGTAGAGTACGGAGTAAGAGTAGCTGTACCGAGTTCGATATTTGACGAATCGTATTTTGAGCCGACGCTCATATCCATACGGGCTAATCTTTCGTTAAGGGTTTTGCTGTCAGCTTTTGCGTTAAGCAGAATGTCAACCTCATCCGACGAGTAGCTGTCGGCGCTATCCCAGTAGTTGTCGGTAAGATACTTGATACTCGGATAATTTTGAGTATAGTCGGTAATCTGAGAGGAATTACTTACCTTGTTTGAGTTGTCCTCTTTTTTTGTAATGTCGGACTGTTCAATTAACTTTTTGGTTTTGTCAATTTCAGTCTGACAAAGCTTTGTTTCGTCAAGAAGCTTTTGCGTTTCTTCACGAAGCTTCAGCGTTTCTGAGTTCGGATTAAGGTACTCTTTGTCCTCAATCGGAATACTCTCGTCTGCATAAAGCGTGACGATCTGAGTTTGGAAAACATAGCCGTTTTCGCCTCTGCCTTCAAGCTGAAGTTCAAAATAGCCGTGCATGAAAATGTCATTTTTTCTGACCTTCCACACAAGTTTTGTGCCTGTTTCATCAATTGCGGTGCTGTCGGGAATTACCGAATTTACACTGCCGTCGGCAAAACGCAGATGAATGAAGTAGTCAACCGTAATGTCGCACATTCCCCGAATTAAAAATTCCTGTGTTTCGGCAAGATTTTCACCCGTGATGCCAACGCAGTTTGCACCGTCAAAAGTTTTTGGTTTTCGTTTGTCATAGATAATCATTGTTACACCTCCACTTAAAGAGGCAAAAACACGAAAAAATGCATTGTTTTATGCAATTTTCAGAAAAATTTTTGAAATTTTTTTAATTTTCCGTCACGAGGGGGAAACGGTTGCAATTGCAATGTTTTGTGATATAATCTAATTTGAATAATTTGAACGAATTGACTTAAACAGAAGAGAAGAAAAACGGTTTGTTCCGTGACGATTAAGAGGACGGAATTGTGTGCCGATGTACAAATTACGGCTTTTTTCGTTGCAAACCGTTTGAACGAAGGGGGACGGCAACACGCCGTGATATAAAATGAAAAAATATGTAGAAGTTTTTACTCGTGATCATTTGCCAAAGCTGAGGGATCAGCTGTTGTTTTCAGGATTGACGGATCACGAAATTTTTATGTTCATACAATATGCAAAGCCGTACTATCTGTCGCTGAACCGTGGCGAAACGGCAAGGGTTGAAAACAAGTTCAGCCATATGACGGGACTTGTGTTTTCGGGAACTGCATACCTTTATTCTGTGGACTACAACGGCAACAAAAGTCTGCTCAAAACAATTCGCAGCGGCGAGTCAAGCGGAACGCTTTACGCAATGTTTGACTACTACAATACTCTTGTTGAAATTATGGCAGGGGAGGACTGCGAAATCCTTTTTATTCCGCCGGAGCCGATGTTTATAACCGAGGATTCGCTTGCTTCGATTCAGCAGAAAATCCTCGTCAATATGCTTGCGTCACAAAGACAGGTGTTTTTGCAGATTTCGGAACATCTTGCCTGTCTTTCAAAGCGAAGTATCAAGGGCAAATTTATGCACCTTCTTCAAATCTATTGCAGGCGTGAGCGTAGCTGTGAGGTTGATCTGCCGTTCTCCCGTGACGAGCTTGCAAACTATCTTGCGGTTGACAGAGCGTCACTTTCAAGAGCACTCGGTGAACTGAAAAAAGCAGGAATTATTGAATTTAAAAAGAGCCATTTCAAACTGATTGAAACAACTGAATATCATTTTGATTAAATAACGGTCGGCAAACGGTGTTCTGTTTCCTTTCACCGCCGACTAAAATATAACGGAGGATAATATTATGAGTTTTGTGGAATTACTGCTGTTCGGCATCGGCTTGTCTATGGATGCATTTGCGGTTTCAATTTGCAAGGGGCTCTCCGTGCGTAAGTTAAGACCCAAACACGCAATTACTGTCGGATTGTGGTTCGGCGGATTTCAGGCGCTTATGCCGCTTATCGGTTATCTTCTCGGAAAGCAGTTTGAGTGGCTCATCACAAGCATTGACCATTGGATTGCATTCATCCTGCTTGCACTTATCGGTGCAAATATGATAAGAGAAGCTTTCGGTGAGGAAGAACAGCTTGACGATTCATTTTCGGTCAAGACAATGCTGCCCCTTGCCGTTGCAACAAGTATTGACGCACTTGCGGTAGGCGTTTCGTTTGCGTGTATTGATGTTGATATCGTACCTGCAATCGCAATTATAGGCACAACAACATTCATACTTTCGGCTGTCGGCATCAAAATAGGCAATGTATTCGGTGCAAAGTATAAGTCAAAGGCAGAATTTTTAGGCGGTGCAGTATTGATTTTGCTTGGACTCAAGATTTTGCTTGAAGATTTAGGGCTTTTGCCGTTCTGACGAATTTCAAATTGAAAGTTGAAAATGTAAAATGGAAAATTAAGGTCGGGAAGACAGTTTGTGAATGTCAAAAAACATATTATGCCCGAGCGTAGTATTGCAATTGTTCGCACAAATCTGTAGGGGCGGATATCATCCGCCCGCAAGTAAAGGCACAAATATTGTGATAGAAATAAACTATATAAATATCACAAAGTTACTGCTGTTTTGTAGGGGCGAACCGTGTGTGCAGTGTAGTAACATAGTATACAACAGTGCAAAGACATAGTATACAGTTTTATGATAAAATAAATGGCAAGAAAATAGCAAATG
>JABLTK010014202.1_pt1 | contig 15739 bp, 28 predicted proteins | sample 7160131 | NCBI WGS metagenome assembly JABLTK01 (sample SAMN14651221, study PRJNA627086) | human gut metagenome | isolation source: feces | host: Homo sapiens
AATTTTGTGCATGGACAGTAATTCCGGCTGTTCTGAATGTGGCGACGGAAGTTGTTGTCCTAGATTCAATAACACCGCTCTAAATCTACCTGACAGAAGCAACTCGGAGATAGCCTCTTCTTTCTCTACATTTCCATCTTCTTCTTGATCAGGAACAGTTGCAGAGGAGAAAATCAAATCCATTGCATTCTCATCCACGTTCTTCTCTATGGAGGAAGAACCAGAAGAGTTTGAATTATCGTCATCGCTTATCTTCGGTGAAATACATAACTCAGCAGTAATATCTTGCTCTTGGCCATTCTCGCTGCCTGCCACTTCCTAGGTATTACATCGATCGTATCAACTTCAAACAGTGTTACTACCTTCTTCCCTATAAAATGAACGATCAAAAGAAAGAACAAACTTCATTACCTCAGCAACAGGTAGAGAATGCAGATTATCAGGATCTAGACAATCACTTGAGATTCGCAATTCGTGTACAATCACTTTTCACCTCTTTTGCTACAGCCTGTACCGAATCGCTCCTATTTGCTCAAGCGATGGTCTATACCTTCCTACATTGAGATCAAATTATCTGGAGGATCACCACAGAGTCCGAATCGGTTTGTGTGGAAGTGAAGGCGAATTCACGGTTATTTCCATTAATTCACAGAAACGATTCCAACAAACAGAACAATACTCAAGTTCATTTCGTTAGTCCAAATAGACCGCTGCTCTTCTGAAGTACTTCTGAGGAGATACAACAGTTTATCATCTTTCTCTATCACTCAATCAGTCCAATGAAAACAACATCTGTTACCCGAATATGATTCGTTAGCCAAGCAATGCAATAATCCTGCAGTTCTTTGCTCAAGACAGTTTCATCCTTCACTCCAACAGCTTGTCGCATTTCATTCAACTTCTTTAAGAAATCCTAATGATGACCATGTTGTTTATCTTATACATCGTGCTGCTTCTTATGAATCTCAAACTGAGGGTAATTCGTAAATGTTAAGGAAAGGAGGAGTCAACAAGGAAAGGATATGTATTGTTCATAAATAGTGCTTCTTCTTCCGTAAAATGAATCCAAGCGTAATCATGAAGAGCATCAATCACATCACTAACACAAATATGAACTTGATTACCTGTATTCACATGAATAATCACCTGTAGTTAACGATTCTCCATTATACTATTCAAGGATATATTCACAATTGTTACTAGCCATTGATGTTGACGATCAATGGGCAAATAACCAGTAGATAAGATACCATCACTCCATTCGATGTATGGTTGATTCAAATGAAGCATAGTTTCTCGCAGAGAGAAACTGCCAAACTCGTTGTGAGTTACTATTCATCAATTCATCTTATATCCATACAATTCAAATCAATGAGTGTTTTAAGAGCCTTTGAGAGATAATCAACCCATGATCGACATGTACGAACAAAAGACTCTCTACAGTCACAGAAGAAAGAAAAAAGTACCCAAGACAATCAGAAAGGACAAGCAGCAAAACTGTACCAATATCGGCATACAAATAGGCATCAATACCATACTTACGATTTAAATCCTTCATAATCGTAATAAAAGTACTCTCAACTTGCTATCCATTACCAATAAACCACAACACTACTCCCATAGAAGAACATGAATAAAGGGAATCACATGGACCAGTGACAATGTCATTGAAAAAGGTCTAGAACTCGGTTCCAATCCTTTTGTCTACTTTTGCGAAATCGGTTTTGAGAATGTCATTCGCTCGTAAAAAACCTGAAGAGGATGTAGATATATTTAAATTCTTCTACCAGGAATAAAAGGAGACCACAAACTACCCGGATGAAAGACGGTGACATGATAAACAGCCGGTGGAATAATTGACGGAACATAAAATCCAAGGGAGTCGATGAAGGGTCAAATCTAAAGCTAATTCCACCAACAAATGCTGACTTCTGAATCCGCCGACTTACCTCCAAATTGGCATCTGAGAACGATGCAACTGTTTCATGGCAGTCACGGATGGTAACTAGTGTCACATCAAAGTGACTGTTGTACCTACAACATCAGCATTCGAATTGGGCCAGATTACCAAGGAGGAAACACGAACCCCTTCCGATTCACGTTAAACCCAGTTGGAACAGCTAACTGTTGACCCATCTGCAAATTGCAGGGAAAAAAATGAGACTGGTATATCTCTGCAACGAGCAAGAATAGATTAGGCTAACTGCGGATACCTATGTTGTCACCTTCTACGGTCAGAAAATGGGAAAAACAAACACAATAAGAAGTGGATAAAAGTGTAATAATGCACGGTTCAAAACAATGAATCCTAGAGTACAACAGATTACCTCATCTTAGTGTTCTGGTAGAATGAAAAGATACCCCATCCTCAACCCAAGAAGTGAAGCAAAAGAAAAAACAAAATGAAAGGCGGAAACATGTGTCTCTGAGACCACCTACGTTCAGTAATCCTGATTTATCATGACTCCAATAACGTATCCACAAGAATGCTTTCTTTAACGACATCAAAACAAAACAAGACAAGACTTGCATTGTATGCAGTTGTCGTAACCTCACAAATCGCGTACAACATGATTCTTGTTCTTACACCTTTCGTCAATGAGTTTCTTGGTACATCGGGGCTGCAGTATTCCCTCTCCTTTAGTGGTTATTATTTTATGGTACTTTTGAGTTGATGTACATGCAGGCGGTAATTTATAGGTTCCTTGTGTTTTGGTCCAATCAGCGATCGTATTGGGAGACGGAGAGCTATCAACTTATCTCTTTCAGTATTGGTGATTGGTACCAATGTTCTATATCTCTAATCTAGCCCACATAATCATGTACTGGACACGAAGCGTTAATGTTTACATCATTTGTCGTGTTGTTGCTGGTGGATTCGATACTGTGCAATATCTATCTCAAGCTGTCATTGCAGATATTACCAATACGAGAGAAAGACCGAAGTATTTGGCCCAACTCGAAAGTATGAACAATACTGCACAGACAGTTGGTCCTTTACTTGCAGGTGTTCTTTCAAATTATCACCTGTATCTTCCTTTGTAAAGACAAATAAATGGAATCACTTACAGATGGGTTGCAGTGGGATTGTATGCTCTCTCTCTCGTCATATCCATAATCTTTCTCCCAGAGTCAATTCCTTCTGTTATCGAAAAGAATCAGCTCATGGCAACGTTTGAATTAGTCGAACAACACAGTTGGAGTTGTGGAGGTAGTTGATCTCTAGATCAGTCAAAAGGAGTTTCTCTCCTTGACTATGGTATATTTATCGTCCTCTTAGTGATAAATAGAAGAATCCAAGAAGATTAAAGAAGACTTCTTGTCCAATCTTCATGAGCAGGGTACTTGATAGCTCTAGCATTTATTCTAGAAATGGAACGTCTGAATAATGCCAAGCTTCGATTCAACTATCTCATGATCATTGCTTTCATTGGAGAGTTTTGCAATCGTTGGACATTCAGTGTATTCGATACTGTGGTATCTATCTACGGTTTGCAACAATACAATATGGATGCCTTTCTTTTCAGGTAGTTATGCATGTTTTATGTGATCCTTAGTATGATGAGTGCAATAGGAAGCCTTTCCAACATCTTCCAGACGGGATGGCTCTTTTCATTCCTCATCAAGAAAGACTTTTCTATTCCCATTATCACATCTTTTGCGGGTATTTTTGGAGCTATTGCTATGATCCTTTGTGTATGTAGCAACAGAGTTCTGTTCCTTCTTGGCTCCATTTTCATTATTATCTCCTATGGTTTTGCTTCTCCTACAGCTCCTGCAATTATGTCTGTCAATTGTACTGTAACTGTTTCATTTGTAGGCAGAAAGTAGTGAAATCACTCAAGGCAAAGCTATGTCGTTTACACTGATTGGTGGACAAAGTGCTTATATTCTGGCACCGTTGGTTCTAAATAACATTTATCCATACAATAACAAGATGCCTTTCTATATCTCTCTATTGCCCAATATTGTGATGTTTGTAATGATGATTATCTGCAACTATCTTCCTGGTGGACGATTGGCAGGCCAAGTCTCGCTGGCTGACTCCTTGGAGAATGATCTTGAGTACAAGATCGCAGATATGGAGGGAAGTCTAGAGAAGAAGCTTGGAGGTAGAACTGAAAGAAAGATTCTTTAGAGATTCGCATGAACTTGTTTCTTGAACAAACCCATTTGTGGTTCCATTTCTTACTTGAGGAAATAGTAGACCATGAATGTTACGATACCTACTGCACATACAAGAAGAGGAATCATAAAGGAAGTGTTATTATTTGATTCGTCTACATAATGAATACCTCCCAAGATAGAAGTCTACTCTTCGTATTCTGGATTCCATATCGGCCACGAAGTTGAGATGCGCTTAGATCAGAGTCGGGAACACTTCCTCCTTTGTGGTATCGCTGTCGCAGCTCAGTAGCAGTTAGTCCATCATCTCCCATCCTAGTTTGTCAAAAATAATGCACGTGAACAACCATTCTCAACAAACAACCAAATACAACAATCACAGAAAACTCACTGAACAAACTCCTCATTGGTAGTCGGCACAGTCTTGATATCCACTTCACTTCGTTTGGCATCAGCTAAATTGACAGGTTCTGCATCCGAAATGCATCCACGGTTAACAGCATCTGCATCTTCATTTGAGACTGCAGTTACCTTCTTATCGTCAACCACGGGAAGTTCAGTCTTGGGAAGGACAGGAGCCTTATGAATGTGTCCAAACACAATAAACGAAAGATGGCTCAATGTAGCGAGACCAATATTCAACCACAATTCGGCAGCATACATGGATGATGAAGCAACATTCTCTCCTTCCTTGACAAAAAGAGATGCTAACAAATAGCAAATACAGCCTCCCATGTTTTGGAACAAACGGAATACGCTATTGGCCGTCTCTTGGTCAGTGAATTTCTCACCAACAACAGCTGGAATCAGAGTCTGGTAAGCACTATCGGAGAGAGCCAAAAGAATAAACGAAATATAATACAAGAAATTCTGAGTGAAGTTGGCATACCAAACGGTGATCATACCTGCTGCTTGCGTCAACGAAGCCACATTCATTAAAAACATTTGACCAAACTTATCCATAAGAGAACCAAGAGACGTTGAAATGACAGTTTCGACAAACGAATAGACAGCCATTAGCAAACCCAGAGAACTCTGGTCATGAAGCTGACGAGTAAGCATACAGCCCAGGTAGGAGTACTGGAACCCCAAGTAGAACATAGGCATCAACAGCCAGATCATATCATGAGAAACGGTCATCTTCACCACACGCTTCATCAGTACCATTGTTGGAGTGGAAGAGAGAGGAGGACGTGTTCCTTCAGATGGAGATGGCTTGAGAAGAAACATGGGAACTGCACCGATTAGGGAGATGCAACCCAAGAATATAAACATAATAGAAGCAGCTCCATGCCATCCTTCAACGTTAGAAGAGTCATCCAGACCAATAAATCGCAAAATAAAGAAAACGGCAAGATTACCGAGAATGGTTCCACTCATATAAACACCCCAAAAGATACCACTCTTTACACCTTTATCATGTTCATTCATGTTGGCAGACAAATAGACACCTTCTGCTGCCCACAACACAGCCGCCACAATACCATGTAGGAAACTCCACACATAACCGACTGACGGGATGAAGTAGACATAAGCGAACATATACAGACCATACTCGATACACAACCACGCGAGACACTGTCGTTCATTCTTGAACCACTTCAGAATTGGAGGGATAATGAAGCAAGAGAATGCTGAGGATAGCATAATAAGTGCCATACACATTGAACCAGTGGTCCCAAAAATCGGTACAATGAAATTCATAGCCACTTTGATTCCAAGCAACGTCAGGGACATTGCAAAACCAAGAGTATACACATTAGACATCGTAGGATCATTTGACTTTCTTGTCATTCTGATAATTAATGGGTATCCTATAGAAACGAGGAAACCGTGGAACTGATCTGTCTTCGCCCCCTTTATCTACTAAGAACAAATAAAACCAGCAACAATAGAGAGAAAATAGTAGTTATATGAGAGACCTCCCATTTGTTTCGTTACTCAATCGGATCATGAGAATGATAGATCCAAATAACCACATTCATTTATAAGATGATTCCTCTCACAATATGCAACCCCAATTCGGTAGTCTATGATCAATGGAAATCTTGAATCCAATTGGTTTATAAGTATTTTCAAAGCGAATTCTATGTTTGCAATAGAACTGACTATATCCTTCTCGTGAATACTGCAAATGGTAAAGAAAACAACTTACAAAACATCTAAACAGAGCCAGATAATCGATTTTACGCAAATATCGCATATCTTTCTCGTTCTGTAGATTCAAATGAACATGGACGAAGTAGAGGACAAGAGTGTTTCTATTGAGTAATCCCTTTAGAGTCTATTTTTATTGTCATAGACCAACTGAGATGGTAGAAAAGACCTCTAGATCGTATGTTGAGGAAAAGTTGATTCAATGTGCTAGACCTTCTCACAGTCCATCACGTAGTCGTTCTCGTAGTCGTTCCCGTGATCGTTCTTTAGAGGAGTCTGCTGCTTCGCGATCTAGCTCTCCAGCAAAGTCTTTTGTAAATAGTTTCACTGATATACAGGGATGAGACAGCAGAAATGGATGAAGAGAGTAAAGAGACTGAAAAGGTAGATGATACGACTGAGAGGAAATATGGAAATGGAAGAGGTGGGTGGCGATCGGGCCGTGGCTATACAAATCAATACAAGTACCGACGTGGTGGAAGAAACATGTTCAAACGAGACAACTATCCTACAGTTGAACTCCCTAATGTGGACGTAAAGCTCTCTTATCGAGAATATGTTATTAATGAATCGGAGGATATCACAATGGAGGAAGCAGAACAAGGATATGAAAGGTAGTTTGTTGTAGTTTTTTGTTATTTGTAGTTATTCCCGGCGCCAACAGTACATCAATGCCATGCATTTCTTTGATGCCTATGCAAATCAAGAATGGCTTGTTGAAGCTCGTGTCCCCTCATCCCATAAGAAGTGGCTTCGAAATCGTGTGGAAGAATGCAAAGCAGAGGCCCAACGTCTCACACAATGGATCAACTCTGATAAACTGTTGATTCCTCCTGCAGATATGACGACTGAAAACATTTCCGGGGTTATCGACTATCCTTATCGTATCAAGGATGTATTTGCCGAAAGATGTGTTTACATCCACGCCATTCCTCCTTCTTGTACGCGAGAGTGTCTCAACACCTTCTTAAAACAGTTTGATGGTCTGGAAGCAGTCTATTTCGGTGATGTCTTTTACTGTCCTCCATCTGAGCTAAACCGGCCTGTTTATGTTCTGTTTGATTCACGAGATCATGCTGAAGCTGCCTTCAAGCATATGGCTGCCGTTCATGTCCCTCTCGTTGATACTGAGAATCTGGGATTGGATGGATTGAAAGAGAATGAAACACCCAGTCCAAAGACATTCATTCTCTTGTGTTCACTGTGGAAACAGATGGGTCGACCTTCTGTTCTCAGTGCTATAGCAAATGCACCATTCCGAATTGCTAAGGATTTGCAACAGTGTCATTCATTGTTCCATTCATTTGAAGTATACTGGGTAGAGACTTTAGCTTGGATTGATTCTCTAGGGCTTAGAGACACACTTCGAGGAAACTATTGAGCATTATCGTTCGGAGCATACATGGATGAAGGATGTTGATGAGATCGATTTGCTTGTATATGGACTGAGAAGGATCTTTGGATATGATTATTGGTATGGAGAAAATCATAACGAATTTGGAGTCAGTTATCATCATCATGGACAGGATATGATTCGATCTAGTATTGCATCAGAAGAGACAGAGGTTAGGATCATAGAGGAGTGTAATGAATAGGATGATGAGTGGTCAACCCAACTTGATGCAAAGACCAGTTCAATGATACAACAGTTGGCTGAAAGATCTGTTCAAATGCAGTTAGATACAGTGACTGATCTCGAGAAGAAAGAAGAATTGGTACGAGAACCAATTGAAGGTAAGTTCGTTGAACAAAACATCTGTTTGTTGCCTGAGGTAGGTGACACGGTGAGTACGCGAATGTGTGGAATCTGCAAGAAAAACTTCTTGAATCGTGATTATGTCTCGAAACATATCATAAACAAACATCATGACTTGATTCAAATCAAACAGAACAAGACAGTACTCTTAGAGGTGATTCGAACTGAATTCTTAAAAGATCCGAATGCCAAGATTCCAAATATCATTCCAAAGAAGGCCAATTTGTGAGAGATGAATGAGAGAGTGAGTTGTAGAAGTGCGAGTGAAGTGGATATTCTGGATACAACCAAGAAGAGTGATGATATTGACAAGAGTAAACTCATCTCGTATGGTAGGTGTGACTGTTAGGATTAATAGTAGCAAACAGTTACAAAGATCGTGATGCTGTGAATGGGATCAATGTAACCACAAAAGTATCTGTAGCATCTGTATTTGATGACTTTTAATTAGTGGTGTTTGTTAAAGAGTTTCCTTCGTCAGGGATCACTATCTATTTAGTCGTTGTATGTTGTGGTAGACTGAGATGAATAAGTGGTGTGTCTTCACGAAGATTACATCATCGAAGCAAATCCTACATAACGTAGGGATTGGATCAATCATCTCCCGAGGATATTTCAATCATAAGGAAGACCCCCTGTATGTTCCATTTGCAACGGATGCAGAACGTGAACTTGCTTCCATCCAGTTTTGGGTAACCAAGAACACTAATCTGAAAGAAGTGAACATCAGTTTACGAGTGATCCTTGGAGAATTGATTATCATGTGTAGCGTGCCTATCTTCCCTTTTGGAGTTTTTCTTTTGATTGCTACGTTCATTTCTCAAAAGGATGTGCCGTATCATCCTATTCAGATGCGGATCGAGTGAAACGAAAGAGGTGTCAAGTGTATGGTGGTAAGGACTACAATTACAAATTTGTTAGAGATTCTGTATTTGATTATGCATAGCTAGAAGAAGTGAAAACGTCAACCGAAAACGCAGTCCCTCTGGAACCAAACATCATTGCTGGAGTCAAGGAGATTGAACCATGGGGAATCTATGAACAAACTGCTTGGGATTATGTGAAAACAATGGTGGAGGAGGAAGAACGTTACAAACTGTTACAGAAGTCAGAAGTGACACGAGAATCCCTCCGAAATGTTTATTTTGAATATCAGAATCGTTCTGTGAAAATGGTGATGCTTCCTGTTACGATTGCCCAGAACAATCATCTTCACGATTTCTTCAACATTTTTATCAGTGGAGTCACTGGAATTCCTTCAGGCTTATCAGTACACAAAATGCCCAGTTTCAAGAATATTCCAGTGTATCGGCTTGTATGACTGATTACTATTCCTTATATTATTAGGATAAGTATCTTGTATTGATTAGCAAATATGGTTATTGGAAGGTGATGGATGCATTCATTCGCGTAGCAGTATGATTTGAATTAAACTCTAGTATCACTCTACAAAAGAACAGAAGAAGATGCTTGAATTCCAAAGTATTATTGCCTCATCCAATGACATCAGTGTGATATCAAAGTATTATTCAAAAAAGTTTGCTCGTGAAGCCGAATGGGAAGCATGGAAGGATCGATATTACCGAGTCATGGACATGATTCATGTTGGTTATCATAGTTATGCAGAAGAGTATGAAGAATTCGTTGCACAGAAGCTAAAACAACAGTCGAAGAGTCGTGTAGTTGATTGTACAAACAAACATGACTATTATTCATTGTTGGGTGTAGATCGATGTGCTAGCGAGGAAGAAATCAAGCGTAGTTTCCGTGTACTTATTATGCAGGTTCATCCTGATTATTGTATGGATATTGATGCAGAAGAGAGAGCCAAAGAGTTGATTGAGGCTTATCAGACATTAAGAAATCCTCAGAAACGCTATCTGTATGATCTATCTCTCCATTGAGTGTTTGATGGGAGACTTCCGTTTTCCGAACGTAATTGCACTAATGTTTCTTACAAACAATCCAGAGTTTGGATATTATGGTTCGTAGTACCCGAATGAGAGGTTGATCCTCTTTTAGAGTATCTAGAATTGATACAAGGACTGTCTTGTAAGGAGGACATTGGGTGTTGTATTCTTTTAAGAACAAACGCATGAGGTTGAGAAATGGTGGAAGAGAAAGAGACTCCTGGTTGGATACACAACGAGAGAAAAACTCAATCACTCTGTCCACAGGCAAGCATCTCTTCTGATCATTCATTAGGATGGATCGAATCACAGGAACCATGAAATCATTAGCACTACAACTCGTCTCATCTCCAATCACCTAACTAGTATCCTTCAACTTTTCCTACACTTATTCCAATCGCTTCCTTTACATTCTCAGGAACATTTGTCTTGAGTAACCGTTGAATCAATTCGGTGGTACGTTTTGATACGAACTCTGCTTTTAGAGATGGTAAAAGGACACTAGGAATGAAGATCTAGCAGTCATAATCGTATCCAAATCCTACATGATAATTACAATTCACAGCCTGTAGAACAACATCAAAGAGATCTCGTGAAACAATCGTATTACCCGTTACAAGCAATGGAAGGAGATAATGGGAGAAGAGTTGCTGTAGAAGACTTTGGGAAATATCTGCCGTTATCAATTCACTAGTAACACAAATCTCTTCATATCGTACTCTTTAAACAATACAAAAAAGGGTTCTGGAATACTCTGCAATGAGTTGAATAACTCATTCATCTGCGAGGACTACAGATCAGTCTACGAAGTAACACTGACTTCATCACTAAAGTAATGAATGATCGATTGGATATCATCTCTCGCTTGGTGAATTCGTACATGATCGGAGAGTTGGTGCAGTGAAGAATCAGCAAACAACTCGTTCAATGATGAGATTTTGTATTGGATCTATGAATGAATGAAGATGGATTTATCAACCGAAGTTGGCAGACTGGGAGTCGTAGAGTCTCGTTGAGATGTCACCGGTATACTCTTTGAATCGACCTGTGACTGACTCAGTATAGAAACGGTAAGGTCTTCACCAAGGGATTTGTGAGGATCCCATTCTCTCATCTCATATGGAGGATTCAGATCCACAAACCCACAGTTTCTTTTTAAGACAAGGTTACACTCTCTGATTAACGAATTCACAAGAAGTGAGTTCGAGAATCGATCATGATACTCTTCACAATTATTTACAATTATTTTCAAATCTGTTTCTAGTAACATGGATACATGCTTCTGAATAGATAGTAACGCGAGTGATTGTTCAGAAGGAGAGAAGGAGATTATAGATGGAACCCTAAGAAAAAGAGCTTGTTAAGAAGCTTACATTTCGTTCGGTTCTTGATCTTTCCTTCTGGTAGGTGATTTGAGGAATACACTATGAACAAACGTCTCAATACTGTTGATTCGAATAAATTCGTCAATTCTATTCATACTGCATTCTTATGAACAAAAAGTGGCAATCTAAAAGTACTCATCTCTTCATCATTTCCACGTTTCTTTGTAGCTGGGCTCTTGATCGAGTTAGATTTACTTCCAACTAATCCTGAATCATAACTATCATAACTACCTGCTTTAAAATCTGTTCATCTTGCTTCAGTAAATCAATACAACGATCTTGTGCTAATGTGATTCCCTGGATATCGAGAAGAAGATGGTCCACGGCTTCAATCTCTGGTTTCCGACTATTAATCTCGTAGAGGGTATTTGTAACTTCTGTAAATGTTTGTTGAAATGACGCTGCAATAGCAGATATTTCCTGCATTTCTCCCCGATTCTTCCTACTAGTTCCTCGGTTCTTCTCCATCGAGCGAATAAATTGACGCAGTATGCTCTACCATGAAAATGTTAGAAAGCATTTACCGAATAGTCAATCTCCATTCTCCTTAGGAAACTGGATTGTAGAATATATGCTTTCTTTTCAATTGATGACAATTCTTCCAAACTACAAATCTCGCTTAACTTTGTCAGAAACTCCTTAATCTCTGATATTGCTTCATTAATTGCTACAACAGGTTCCTCATCTGTATCATCATCTGGTAATATCGAATAGACAGAATAAGATAGTTGATTTGTTTCTTTGGCTTCTTGAATTGCTGCTTGTAATGTTACTTCAACCACAGAGTCAGATGCCTTATCATTAGAACTCATAGAGTCAGTGATATGTCGAAGAAGAAGGTTCATAGAGGTTTTTATGGTTTCAATTTGTTCCTGGATTGTATATAACTCGAAAAGAAGTGGATTACTCGATCCAGAGGACCTGAATCCCGAATTACAACGCTGCTGGATTTGTTGGTACTGCCGACGAATTGAATCCATTTGCACATCCATTTTATCCAATCCAGAAAACTCTAAGCATTCTACTTCCTCCTCCTACATATCATCACCATATACTACTAATTACAGGTGGAGCTTGATAGGATAGGACTTTCTCAGTCTCAAATTCAAGTACTTCCATAGTTAGTGAGAACAAACAGATCAACTAACCGTCTTATTATTCACAAGTGACACAATATCTATACATTACAACATCTTTTGTCACCCAATACAATTCACAATCTTGGTAAGGATCACCGATATCTGACCTCCTTGAGAGATAATCCCTTCACCCGTTTCAGCAGCTTTCTCGAGGGATGTAAACATAGGAATCCTTCCCAAAAATGGTACTTTTGCCCAGGAAGCCAATCCCTCCCCTCCATTATTCACAGGCGGGAACATGGTGATGGAACCCTAGATATGACCCTATTCTCATTTTCCTACTCTGAAATTGATAAAATCAGGGAAGACATCTTCCAGTTTGGCTACAACATCTTTGGTGATATCATTCCCAAAATAGTCTTTAAACACAACTTCATTCATTCCAAACTATGTATTAACTCTATATCCATCCATCACCTCCATACTACTCATGTTCTCAATCACACCAATAATATTCACTCCAGACCGCTGGCAGAATCGAATCTCTTTTCGAACATCTGCTAGAGAGACTTCTTGTGGTGTAGTCACCAGAATACCACCATCAATACCAACATCTCGAAGGAAGTTGACAATGGATATGTGTTCGTCTGAAGTACCAGGAGGAGCTAGTTCTGAAACAATACATGAAGAAATACTATCAATAATGAGGTAGTCTAGCGCACCCCAGTTGATCTCACTCAAGAATTGTTGAATCAAAGCTACGGATGAGTCCAAATCAATGGTTAAAACCATGCTTCTTGGCACCTCTCCAGATTACGGCATCATCTGGATCTCCTAATAGGAAGCCAATACTCATTACAGAGAGATTATCATCCACATAAATTGGATCCCAGCCACTATTACTCTGATGGACTTCTCCACCAATAACACCCATCATACGAGGAATACTTGGTCCACAGATATCGATATCAAGAATACCAACCTAGTAACTCAATTAACTCCACAGATCGATACTTGATTGCCCTGTGAAGCAAGAGCAAAGGCAAGCTGCGAGGCTACAGTACTCTTGCCCACTCCTCCCTTTCCGGAAAGGATCATCAGTGTATGCTTAATTGAAGACATTCTTTGTCGAATTGCAGCAGCAGCTAACCATTATCGGGAAATAGAAAACCTACCGGGATCAGGCTTTCTAAATTCACCACTGGAACATTTGTTTTGATTTGGACATCCCTGACATGAACTCACTTTTCCTGCTTGCTCAGATTGGGGGCCAACACAACCTAATTATAACTTTCCCGATCTTCTTGTTACCTGAATTTGAGTTTGGCAATTCATTTCCATCCATTATCGTAATCAATAATGAGGGTTGGAGGAAGTGCATCATTCCCGCGGGACTTTGGGAGCAAATGACAATCAAAGGAAAAGTTCGAAGAACAAACAACCGAAGCAACGTAGTATGGATTTAAAAATACAATCTTTACGGGGTAAGATGCAGGGTCTTGTAGAGCCGAAACCAAATTAGTAGATTCGAACGAAAATGTCTTGTTAGACGAAGTTAAGGTGATCTGCTTGATCCAGTATCCAGTAGCAATTTGCTTTCTCAAAGCAGAATCAGCTACGCTTTTTACAAAGAGACAATTCAGAGCCTTCTCAAAATGAACTAATTCCACTTGTTTCAGTTGTTGGATCGAGTCAAATTGGATCTAGATTTCATATCACCATCATTATATACCTCAACTGAAGGGTCCTTTGGAATCGCTGTTGTAAATCGTCCTGTATCTGTGTTTTCATAGATAGTATTATCCATCCGCCCTTGTAGCTCAATCCAAGACGTAGCTCCTTCAATTCCATTAACTCGACGTTTCTACATCATGATACTCCGAAGACATATTCACATATAAGTAAGGTTTGTGGTGAACTAAGGATGGAGTTCTTTCCAAGACACTCCAAATCGGAGAGTCTTCACAACACATGACTTTCATCTTAATCCAATGAGACCAAACACAGTGATCTCGATTGAAGTGGAGTTCTACGACCTGTTGATCCTGAACAACAGAGGTCTCAATTGTACTTAAGGGAATGGAAAGGAGTTGGATATGGTTACGATATATGGAATAACCCTCTTCGGATAAAGAGAGAGACAACGAGAAATGAGGCAAAGGAAGTGAAGAATCAATAATGGCGATTGGAATCAAGTTTTCGTTCTTCCGGGTTGTAGAAGGATTTGATCTACTGGGTTGAACAATCTCAACGGCTAATGTGGCAGTCATTCGGTTTGAAGACTTGTTTGTCATGGAAAACTCACAGAATGGAGGGAATAGAGCCGTTTTTAACATAGAACCATCTAACGAAAAGGCCGAAACAAGGAAGTTCTCAGAATACACCTCAAGTTCGATAGGTTTAGATACTATATCCGAAAGCCATTGTTGCTGAGTTGAACTCACATTCATCTCTAATGTTCCTGACTCCGACTTCATAACCTGTTTTGAAACAGAATCTTGTACACCAGCAGAAAATCTACTTATGAGAATTGTTATATGATCCTACAATAAACTATAAGAACCATCATCAACATTTGCTAATTGGATCGAATGGATAATCATATAGTAATCGCTCATTCTAGATGACCGATTGGTGAAGAACAGTTGGTACTTTGCATTCTTTTCTGCCGTTGCACAACATTTCACCGAAAACGTGGAAGGACCAAATAGAACATTAGCCAGAGGAATTGACCATGCTACAACATACTCAGATCGCCTATCCTCTTGTAAGAGACCAAAGACAATGTTGGTTTGCGCACCAATTTGAGTACTTCGAATATTATTGAGAGTAATAGAATAATTTCGTAGTCGTTTGGGAACTGTAAACAGTTCATGTTCATCCAGCACTTCTGGATACATCATTACGGTATTCAAACATTGAAAGCGGAAGAGAAACTGTCGATCTCTGATAACCGAGTTTACTGGATCACCATTTATCGTCTCCACTGTAAATCGGATATCAGATACTATACATCATCATGTCCATTCTAATGATACGTACAGTTCAAAGAAAACATCCAATCGTAAATGGATATTGATTCCATTTCTCTTTAGATGTTCCATAATCGGGTCCTTTCGAATGTCTTCGTCCACTTCTCTAGGAAAGAACTTCATCATAACAACCTTCTATTTCCCGCGGGAGACATCAGGTTGATTCTACCATTCATTCTTATCTTTGTTTGCCTATGGAGTACACTTTGCCCACCGAAGTTGCTGACTATGCTGTTGGAGGAGATGGATACGATCTGGATTACATTTTCTCGAAGGTTTTTGAGGGAACAACATG
>JABLTK010034653.1_pt1 | contig 15734 bp, 19 predicted proteins | sample 7160131 | NCBI WGS metagenome assembly JABLTK01 (sample SAMN14651221, study PRJNA627086) | human gut metagenome | isolation source: feces | host: Homo sapiens
AAATAACCTTCAAAACTCATTCTGCCATAATCTTCTTCAATTCTGTCAAGTAAGAACTCTAGAGCATAACCTTTAGTTCGGTGTTTATCATCAAATCTTTCGTAACATATCGCTCCATGTTTTCTTGCTATTTCTGCAGTATTGTCTGTACAATTATCTGCAACTACGAAAGTTGTAATTAAATCTTTTGGATAATCTTGTTTATTTATACTATCTAGTAAGTTACCTATGACATATTTTTCATTTCTTGCTGCTATTAAAATAGCATATTTGTGTTTATTTTTGGCTGGTTTAAATTTTCTAGTAAAGAAAAAACCTATAATCCTATATAAAGTTTTATATGCAAGCATTGCGGATAAAACACTACTTATAGCATAATATACCGTTTTCCAACTTAAGTAGTTATCCCCGATAAAACTAATAATATTTAATGTACTCATATTTACTTCCTCAATTCACTTAAATCAATTGTATCAGATAAATAATTAAAAGTAAATTAAAAGAAGAATTATTTCAATTCTTCTTTTAGTTTTTCAACTTCATCCAGTGATAATTTGGTAACTTTACATATTAAATCTACATTACAATTTTCTTGAAGCATTTCTTTAGCAGTTTGTTTAATACCATGTTTAATGCCATGTTCTATGCCTTTTTTATACCCACGTTCTACACCATCTTCAAATGCTTCTTCTTTTTCATTGCCATCAAATATAACATCTCTGTTATATCTAAGTAGATTATCAAAGTCATCTGAACTACTTTTTACTTCACGTATTATTTTTGCCATAAAATCATCACCAGTTAAAGTATACTATAAATCACATGTTAAATCAAATGCTTTATTGTGGCTAAAAAGAAGAATTATTTCAATTCTTCTTTTAATTTTTCAATTTCATCAAGTGATAATTTGGTAACTTTACAAATCAAATCTACATTACAATTTTCTTGAAGCATAGATTTGGCAACATCAATAGTCTTTTGTTCAACGCCTTGTTTAATCCCCTGTTCAATACCGTGTTTAATACCATGTTCTACGCCTTTTTTATACCCACGTTCTACACCATCTTCAAATGCTTCTTCTTTTTCATTACCATCAAATATAACATCTCTGTTATATCTAAGTAAATTATCAAAGTCATCTGAATTATTCTTTACTTCACGTATTATTTTTGCCATAAAATCATCACCATCATATACTTTTTTTATTAATCTTTCATCATCACTAATTAAAAGATATAATAATTTCTCTAAAGACTCATTGTCTTTCATAAGTTTAGTATAATCCATATCTAGAATTTTTGCAAGATTTACGTCGTAGATTTCAAAAAATGAATGTATTTCTTCATATGTTTTATCATCTAAAAGTCTACTTCTAACTACGAATCTATCATCATTTGTAACACTATAGGTATTGAGATTTATTTGGCATACCTTCTTAAATCTCTTACTATAATCTTCAGCATTTCTAGTCTGTCTTAAAACTAAATGACAAATATACATATTATTTTTTCTTTCATTTTTCCTACTTCTTACACTATTTACTTCAACATTAACAAGCATTTCATTACTTTCTAGTGCTATATCTACTTCACTATTTACAGCATTTTCATTTACACTTAAATCTGGATGAAGCAAAGTAAATGTTACATCTTCTTCAGGAATATCTAAAACCTTACATACAATTTTACTTAGATATTTAAGTCCATCTTCAGTTGAAGTAAATATTTTCTTTACAATAGTATCTCTGGCATTAATTTTCTTAATTTCTAATCTTTGCATGAGCGAAAACCTCCTTTCAAAGATGCTATTATACATATATTTTTAAGTCTTTCAAGGCTTTCGACAAAACATATCATGGCTCGACACACCATTTTGAATGAGTTAACATTTTTTTACATTTTTACGTAAAAAAAAATAATGTAAACATTTACATAAAAAACTGATAGAAATAATTTATATCTCTATCAATTAATTTTATTTTATATTTATAACATAATTATTATTATCAAGTGATACCACTAAAGTATCTCCAACTTTTAAGTTGCCATCAATTACTTTGTGAGCAATTAAGTTTTCAATATTTTTAGTAATGTATCTCTTTATTGGTCTAGCACCATATCTAGGATCATAAGCTTCATTAATAATTTTTTCTTTAACTTCATTTGTAATTTCAACATGAATATAACTTGCTTTAAGTCTATCATTAACTTCTTTCATAATTTTATCAACAATGTCACCAATAACATCTTTCTTAAGTGAATTAAAGATAATTATTTCATCAATTCTGTTTATAAGTTCTGGTCTAAACGTATTTTTTAATTCATTCATGACAAGTTCATTTGCATTTTTTTCATTATCAAGGATATATTCACTACCTAAGTTACTTGTCATAATTATGATAGTATTTTTAAAATCTACGACTCGGCCTTGACTATCTGTAAGTCTTCCATCATCTAGTATTTGTAGTAAAATATTAAAGACATCCTTATGAGCTTTTTCTATTTCATCAAATAAAACTATACTATATGGATTTCTTCTTACAGCTTCCGTAAGTTCTCCGCCTTCATCGTATCCAACATATCCTGGAGGAGCACCAACTAAACGAGAAACATTAAATGATTCCATATACTCAGAACAGTCGATTCTAATCATGTGTCTTTCATCATCAAACAACTCATAAGCAAGTGATTTTGCCACTTCAGTTTTACCTACCCCAGTTGGTCCTAAGAATATAAAGGAACCAATTGGTCTATTAGGATCTTTAATACCACTTCTTGCTCTGATAATTGCATCACTAACAAGTTTTAAAGCATTATCTTGACCTATAACACGCGTTTTTAATCTATCAAATAAATGAAGTAATTTATCTTTTTCGCTTGAAACTAATTTAGATACAGGAATATGTGTCCATCTTGAAATAATTTCTGCAATGCTTTCTTCATCTACAACATCTGATAAGATATTATTTTGATTTTGTTCTTGAAGTTTTTTAAGCTCTTGTTCAAGTTCTGGTATTTTACCATGTCTTAACATTGCACTTTTTTCAAGGTCATAATTATTCTCAGCTTGGGCTAAGTCAAAACGAGCACGTTCAAGTTCTTCCTTTTTCTTATTTATTTCATTCTTTGCTTCTTTTTCTTTATCCCATTTTTGATGTAAATCAGCTTCTTTTACTTTTAAATCTACGAGTTTTTCATCAATTTCACTTATTCTATTTTTACTTATTTCATCTTTTTCTTTCTTTAAAGCCTGTTTTTCAATTTCTAAACTCATTATTTTTCTTGTAAGTTCATCAAGTTCGACTGGCATAGATTCAAGTTGCATTTTTATCGTAGCACATGCTTCATCCACTAAATCAATGGCTTTATCCGGTAAAAATCTATCGGTAATATATCTATCTGATAAAGTTGCTGCAGATACTAAAGCACTATCTTTAATAGTTACACCATGAAATATTTCAAATCTTTCTTTTAAACCACGAAGAATAGTAATTGTATCTTCGACAGTTGGTTCACTTACCAAAACTTTTTGAAATCTTCTTTCTAAGGCTCCATCCTTTTCAATGTACTTACGATATTCATTTAAAGTTGTAGCACCTATAACATGAATTTCTCCACGAGCAAGCATTGGTTTAAGCATATTAGAAACATCCATTGCACCATCTCCACCAGCACCAACTATCATGTGAATTTCATCAATAAACATTATAATATTGCCATCAGAGTCTTTAATTTCTTTCAAAACAGCTTTTAATCTTTCTTCAAATTCACCACGATATTTAGCACCAGCAACGAGTGAACCTAAATCTAATTCCCAAACAGTTTTATTTTTCAAACTACTTGGAACATCACCTTTTATAATTCTTTGGGCAAGTCCTTCCACTATAGCAGTTTTACCTACCCCAGGTTCACCAATTAATACTGGATTATTCTTACTTTTACGTGATAATATTCTAATAATATTTCTGATTTCTTCATCTCTACCTATAACAGGATCAACTTTATTATCTAAAACATTTTTAGTTATGTCACGCCCATATTTATTTAAAACATCTTTTAATTCATCGTTATTTTCAAAGTTCATCTAAATCACCCTTTCTTAACTTGAACGTCTATATTATAACTCACAAATTAGCACTTGTCAAGTATAAGTGCTAATTATATAAAAATTAAAAACTGTTTAGAATAATACATCTAAACAGCTTATCTTTTCAAATTTAATTAACAGCATCTAGGCCCATAAACATTTTCACAAACGTTTTCTTCACAGCAAGTATATTCTGGTGTAAATGTATGTTTATAAACATGATGATTTATTATTCTTGTATTGCAAGGCATAATGTGAGGAACTTCGTGACAAATATATCTATGGCAAACTCTTTCTTGAGGACATTCATAGATTGGATTTTGAACGCATCCAGGCATAGCCATCATGCCTGCATCGCAAGAAGCACCAGCAAATGAAGCATCTCCCCCTATTTTTGTTTTATCAAAACTTTTCTTCATTTCTGTTTCTTCTTTAAAACTTTCATTAAAATAATTCATTAAAAACATTCCTTTCTAATGTATCTTATGAATATTTTATTTTAATGTCTAGTCAAATACACAAATGTTACTTTATTATTTCAATGATATTTAGAATGCTTGCAAAGATAAGCCAAAATAAATATGGAATAAGTAAATATGCTGATACTTTGTTATATTTATAATATTTTATAATCATATATGTTGTAATAATTATTAAAAGGATAATCCATAAAAATGCTAGTATTTTCATATTAAATGTAAAGAATATAAACGACCAAGCAAGATTGATGATTAAATTTACTTTGTATATTGTAAGTAAATCTTCATCATCTTTAACTAAATAGCTTGATATGCCAAGCATGATATAAAGAATACTCCATACAATTGGAAAAACAAAGCCTGGAACAATTCCATTATAGTTTTTAGTTTCACCACTAGTTAAAAAGCCAACTATCGCACCACTTAAAAGAGGTACTAAAATGTAAAATAATAATTTTTTTATATTTATCTTTTTCATACTTTTATTATACGATTTTTTTCTAAAAATATGTAAGATATATAAGTTGTACAAATTTATTTTTTGTGATATCATTATGTTATGTCCTCGTAGTTTAGTTGGATAAAACAAGCCCCTCCTAAGGGTTAGAGCATGAGTTCGACTCTCATCGAGGACACCAAATAAAAATTAAGTCCGTATTTACGGGCTTTTTTTATTAAAAATATAATTTAGGTCTTATTTAAAAGTTAAAAAGCAATAAGTTATTCACTCATTGCTATAATAGTATCACTTCCCGAGGTTCTTTCCATTTTACTAAACCTTAAATTGATTAAGAGTATCATTCCTACTATTGCTAAGTAGAAAAATAAAACTCCACTATACTTTTTCATTACTTCTAACATATCCATTACCTCGTCTTTCTGATATTATTTTAATACATATATTTGTTCGTGTCAACAAAATAATAAACAATTGTTTGACTTTTTACAAGTTATAGTGTAAAATATAATTAAGAAAGGAAATTAATTATGGATGAAAAAATTGAATTAACTAAAAGACAAGAAGAAATTTTAAACTTTATAAAAAAATATATTGCTGATCATGGTTATCCTCCAGCAGTAAGAGAAATATGCGCTGGAGTTGGATTAAGTAGTCCAGCAACTGTGTTCGTACATATTAAAAACTTAGAAAACCTTGGTGTGATAAAACAAACGAGTAATAAATTTAGAACTATTGAATTACTCGTAGATAATGAATATGCTGAAAAGAATGATGATGTTGTAAAAGTTCCTCTACTTGGAAAGATAACAGCTGGTAGCCCTATTACAGCAATTGAACAACCTGATGAATTTTTTGATTTACCAGCAGCACTTATGCCAAAGTCTGGTGAAGTATTTACACTTCATGTAAGTGGTGAATCAATGATTAATCGTGGAATATTTGATAATGATTATGTTATTGTGAAAAGGCAACAAAATGCTAAGAATGGCGATATCGTTGTTGCTATGACTGATGAAAATGAAGTTACTCTTAAAACTTTTTATAAAGAAAAAGATCATATTAGACTTCAACCAGAAAATGATACTATGGCTCCTCTTATTTTCAATAATATTACTATTTTAGGAATAGCAATTGGGTTATACAGAAAAATATAATTAAAAAATGAAAAAGCAAATTTGACTTTTTCATTTTTATTTATTTAACTCAATAGACAAAACCATGTTTTCTTTATCTATTACAGCACCACTTTCAATATTTTGACTTGTAACATAACCATAACCAGAATATTCTAGTTTAAGACCTAGAAGTTCAGCATAAGTTTTAACTTCACTTAAACTCCATCCAGTTAAATTTTCCATTTTAAATTCATTTCCATTTGTAAGAATAAATAATTTTTCACCTGCAAGTAAAACTTTATTTTTTAATGGATATTGATTAATAATGTATTTACCATTGCCTAGTGTAATTACACTTATTTTTTTATTTTTTAATTCTTCAATAGTTGTATCAACTAATTTACTCATATAATTATCTATTGTAATTATTTTACTTAAGTCACTATCGCTTTTAGTTTCAGTAAGTTTTGCATAACTTGCTATTTCTTCAATTGCTGTTGTAATAACTTTGGCCCATGAACTTAAATTAGATTCTGGCTTTTTACCTACAGCATAAACAATGTATTTTGGATTATCTGCAGGAAATATACCCGCAAACGACTTAACATAATCATATGTTCCACTTAAATATCCACCTTTTGGTGATGCTATTTGTGCTGTCCCAGTTTTACCCATAATACTGACATTTTCTACTTGCCAGTATTTATTTAGTTCAATCATTTTTTTCATAAGTTCATGCATTTTATTAACTGTTGATGAACTATAAACTTTTTTTACTACTTCTCTTTTACCTTCATAAGTAACATTACCATTTTGATCCACTATTTTATCTACTAAGTATGGTTTTATAACAGTTCCATCATTGGTTATGCTAGTTAATGCTTGAAGCATTTGAATGGCAGTAACACTTACCCCTTGACCAAAAGATGCTGTTGCAAGCTCTGACTCGTAAACCATTTCAATGTCCCCGATAGCTTCGTTCGAAAGCTCAATTCCAGTTTTTTTGCCAAAACCTAAAGCATCGTAATAACCAGAAAGGCTATCAATACCAAGTCTTAAAGCAAGAGTTGTGGCTGCAACATTTGAAGACCTTGCAAAGCCTTCATCAAATGAAATTGTACCCCATCCTTTTCTTTCAGAGTCACGAATAACTGTACCATCTTTTAATGTATAAGAACCTGATGCAAATTTTTCCTCGCCATCATATTTTCCTTCTTCGATTGCTGATGCAAATGAAAATACTTTCATAACTGAACCTGGTTCATATTGATAACTTATAAGTGGGTTCATATATTCTTTGATTGTATTAGTATCATTAGGGTTAAAGTTAGGACTTGTACTACTTGCCACTATTGCACCAGTTTTTGCATCCATAACTGTAAAAACTGCCCAATCAGTATTAAATTTTTCTTTCATCGTAGCAACGGCTTTTTCCGTAATAAGCTGAATACTACTATCAATGGTAAGATAAATATCGGAACCATTTTTGGCTTTAACAGTTTCTTCTGGACTATTAGGTATTTTATAATTACTTGATGTATATTTTAAATATTTAGTATAGCCATTTTCACCAGATAAAATATCATCATAATAACCTTCAATGCCAAGTTCACCAACTATTTTACCCTCATCGTTACCTTTAGCATAACCAATTAAGTATGATGCAAATGTTGATTTATTATAATATCTTTTTTTAGAGTTTTTTATAAAATCTATGCCCGGTAATTCTAGTTTTTCTATTTTAGCTTTAACAACTTCACTTATACCGTATCCACCAGGTCTAAGTTCTACTTGGTACAAATTTTTACTTAAAAGTTCTATTAGTTTTTCTTCAGTCATATTAAGTATTGGTGCCAAAGCTTTGGCTGTTCCTTCTTTATCCTCAACGTTGGTTTTATTTGACTTTAAATAAGCTATAACTGTGTAAGAATTTATGGTACTCGCTAGCTCTTCGCCATTAACATCATAAATACTACCTCGGTCAGCATATAAAGTTTTCTTAACAGTTGCAATGCTAGCTGCTTTTTCTTTCAAATTAATTCCATCAACTTTACTACTTAAAACGACATAAGAAAGTTTGGCAATTATTGCCACAAATAAAAGAGCAACAGCCAAAATAATAAACTTTGATATTTTAACTGTTGCTCCTTTTTTCATATTTTTATCTCCTATTCTCCAACTGATTTTATATTACTATTATTATACGACAAACCATTTTCTTCTGCAATACTTTGAATGTTTTCTAAGCTTGCTAGTTCATCTATCTGCATAGAAAGACCTTGATTAACTAATTCTTGTTTTTCAATATTTTTATTTAACTTTTCCACTTCATTATTGGTTTCTGACAAAAGTGAAGATGTATAAACGTTAAACATTGGAATTGCTAAAAGTAAGAATAACAATAATACATACATTGCTTTTTCTCCTTTTAGTAATTTTAACTTTTTATTCTTTTTAGCCACTATAATCAAATCCTTTCTATTATTCTAAGTTTTGCACTTCTACTTCTTGAGTTTTCTTCAAGTTCTTGAGTACTCGGAAGTATAGGCTTTTTATTTATTAATTTAATCTTCGGTTTATAAGCAACAGGTACTTCTATTAAGCCTTTAACTAGCTCATCAACCTCAGAATTTTCTCTAAATATATTTTTAACTATTCTGTCTTCCAAAGAATGGAATGTAATAACACCAATTCTGCCACCTTTTTTAAGTAAATTAATGGCATCCGGTAAAACTTTTTCTAAAACTGTAAGTTCATCATTTACTTCAATTCTAAGGGCTTGAAATATTTTTCTTTCAGGATGATTTTTGTAAAAGTAATTTGCACCAGTTGCACTTTTTATTATCTCTACAAGTTCTAACGTTGTATTTATTTCTTTACAGTTTTTCTTAATATTTTTTGCTATAACTTTGCTTAATTTTTCTTCTCCATATCTGAAGAAAATACTTGCTAACTTTTCTTCACTATAAGTATCAATAATATCTTTAGCACTTACTCCTTCACTAGACATTCTCATATCAAGTGGTCCATCATGCATAAAGGAAAAACCTCGAGCCTCATCATCAATCTGAGGTGATGAAAAACCTAAATCAAAGATTATTCCATCTACAAGACCAACATTTTCTTCTTCAAGTGTTTTTTTTAGATTAACAAAGTTAGTCTTAAATATTTTAAAATTATTACCTATTTTACTTAATTCTTTTGTTGAATATTCTACAGCTTTTTCATCTTGGTCAAAGCCATATAAATATCCGTTTGGTATTTTTTTAAGTATTTCTTTAGAATGTCCAGCATAGCCAATCGTAGCATCTACAAAAATGCCACCATCTTTAATGTTTAAACTTTCAATTAGTTCATTTTTAAGTACACTATAATGCATTATTCTTCCCCCTCAAATAGGCTTTCTGCAATATTTTCAATGACATCTTCATTGGCATTCATAAATTCATTGAAAGCACTAGCATCCCAAATTTCCAAATGATCATTCACGCCGATTACGATGCATTCTTTATCTAAACCGGCGTAACTAATCAATGGAGAGGTAATACTCATTCGACCGGAATTGTCGAACTTGCAGGCAGCAGCTCCTGAATAGAAGAAACGTGTGAATGTTCTGGTTACTTTTTTTGTGAAAGGTAGAGTATTAAGTTTGCCAACAAGTTTTTTCCACTCAGATAGAGAATAAACATATAAACATTTTTCAATGCCTCGAGTAAGAATAAATTCTTGCCCTACTTCTTCCCTAAATTTTGTTGGAATAACAAGCCGACCCTTATCATCAATATTATGATGAAATTCGCCCAGCAACATATTATCCCCCACTTTCTCCCACAGTCTACCACTGTCTTACCTATATGTTACCAAACAATTAAAAAAAAGTAAATACAGAATATCTACTTTTTTAAGAGTTTTTTATTTATTTACGAAATTTTACATTATTTTTTATCGAAATTTGATCTAAAGAATTATTATAAATTACTTTTCTATTTTTTCCCATTTAGCTTCAAGTTTGATATTTTTCGTAATTGGTTTGCTAAAATCAAACTTTTCATCATCTAAATACCAACCTAAGAACTTATATTCATCGCTTTGTGGAGCAGTTGGTTCAGTAACTGTTTCTCCCACTTTAACTGTTATTGGTGCTACTCCAGCTCCAATCTTCGCAGCAAATTCAACTGTTACAGTTCTAAAATTCATATAATAGATTATAATTCCTAGCATTATTACACTGCCTAATATAAGTATTAAACTTGTTTTATTTTTCATTCTTATCTTCCCTTTCCCATTTCTATTTCTTCAGTAAGTTCCATAACATGAACTTTTTTTAATTCTAATTCTAATATATATAGCTTTTTTAAATATTTTTCTATTATTTCTTTTTTTAGTCCTTTTTCTCTTAATGACATTAAATATTTTTTAATTCTATCTATTTCTGTATAAGCTATTAAAACATCACCACTAGTTGTATCTTCTTCTGATATTAAAGAATAAATCAATTTAAGTAATTTATCATACTCTTTATTTATCTTATTTTCCCAGACCTCACTTAACATTTCTGTATCTAAAATAGTTATTTTTTTTACCCACTTATATGTTTTTTTAGGTGTAAACGAATACGATTCCTTTTCTTCAAAAAGCAAAATATCTTTACTCTTTTTATTATTTTTAAGTATATAACTAGTCATTTTTATTCTCCATCAAGTCTGGTCTTAAAGCCTTAGTTTTCTCTATTTTCATATTTTTTCTGTACTCATTAATTAGTTTATGATTACCAGAAACTAGTACATCTGGCACCTTTAAGCCATGGTATTCTGCTGGTTTTGTATATGTTGGGTAATCAAGTAAATTGTCATTAAATGACTCATCATCTAAAGATGCTTTAGTTATAACACCAGGTAAAAGTCTTGCAACAGAATCAGTAATTGCCATCGCTGGGATTTCTCCTCCGGTTAGAATATAATCACCAATTGATATAACTTCATCTACTCTTGTTTTAATTCTTTCATCAAAACCTTCATAATGTCCGCATATAATAATTAAATGTTTATGTTCTTTTAATCTTTTAGCAACATCTTGCTTATATTTTGTTCCTTCCGGACTTAAAAGTATTATGTAAGCATCTTCTGTATCCATACTATCTAAACATTCAAATATTGGTTCACACCTAAGTATCATTCCAGCTCCACCACCATACGGAGTATCATCAACTTGCTTATTATTAAGGGGTGAATAATCTCTAAAATTAATTAGATTAACTTGGATTATTTCTTTTTCTATTGCTCTTTTGATTATTGAAGTATTTATAAAGCCTTCAAACATCTCTGGAAAAAGTGTAAGTATATCTATTTTCATAAAAACCTCCCTATAATATTAAATCTTTAGCATTTTTAGTATATAATTTTTTATTATTTAAGTCAAATTTTATTATATACTCATCAACATAAGGAATATAAAATTCTTTAGAACCTTTTACTTTAATAAGTAAATTAACTCCTTGCCTGGCTTCAATAATTTTACCTAAATTACTACCATCATTATCAATTACATCACTATTTATTAAGTCTTTATAAAGAAATTCATTTTCTTCCAAATGTAAATCCATTCTTTTTATATAAATATTAAAACCAACATATTTTAAAATATTATTAATATTTTTTAAATCATCTATTTCAAGTAATATATAATTTTTATGATAACGAATTCCACTTATAACATGTTCTATATTATTTATAAGTATTTTATTACCTATTTTATAAGCTTTATCACATTTTTCAAAATCACTTATTACTTTAAGTTCTCCCTTTATACCAAAGGTACTTACTGTTTTACCAATATAAATCATTTCATTCATGACTAACCTCATACATTATTATACTTGCAGCAACTCCGGCATTAAGTGACTCACATGATTTATTTATTTTAATATTTATAAATTCATCGCACATTTCTTTTACATTTTCTGACATACCATTTCCTTCATTTCCAATTATAATTGCTACATTTTCTTTGGAAATATTTCTTACATCAATACCTTCATTTACATCTGTTCCCACAATTTTATAACCCAAATTTTTAAGAACAGGAATAATTCCTTCTAAATTTCTTCTTATAATATTTAAATTAAATATCATACCTTCGGTAGACCTAACTACTTTAGGATTATATAAATCAACAGACGTATCACTAATTATGATGGTATCTATATTAAATGCAACACTACTTCTAATTATTGTTCCTAAATTTCCTGGGTCTTGCAGATTATCTAAAATAATAACATTACCATTTACACTATCCTCTGGAATAAATTTAACAACGGCAGCATTATAACTTATTGATTTTTGATCACTTATTTTTTCCATTATCTCTTTAGTTACATAAAAGTCAGCATTTTCATCTACGCAACTTATAATGTATTCAATTAAATTATTCTTTCTGGCTTCCTCGATTAAATGGTCGCCTTCTACAATGAATTTTCTCTCTTTGTCTCTTATTTTCTTGTTTTTTAAACTAACCCAATACTTAACATTATCATTATGAATACTCGTAATCTTCATGCTTTTAACCTCTTTCTAGCTTCTTTATAATTTGGATATGCAAGACCAACTAAATGCCAAAAATTTTTACTGTGATTTGCTTCAAAAAAATGACATAACTCATGAATTATAACATAATCAAGTAAATCAATGTCTTTCTTTAGAAGTTCAGTATTAAGTGTTACTGTCTTCTTACCTGGATTACAAACTCCCCATCTAGTTATCATACTTCTAAATTTAAGGGTAAACTCTGGTAAATTAGAGAAACACTTCTTAGCTATTTCAACTTCACTTCTAAATATTCTTTCAACTTCAGCTTTATAAAACAACTCTAAGGCTTTCATAGATGGAGCATATACTTTATCGCCATCAAACTTTACTCCATCACTACCCTCTTTTATTTCAATAAAATATTTTTTGCCAAGATATAAAAATAATTCATTATCATGTGCTCTTTCATAAGCCTTATCATACATCTTTAAAATACTTTCTTCATTTTCACCAATCATTTTAAGAATATTATCTTTCCCTAAATATATTGGGCATGTTACATATATCTTTAAATCATCTTTAACTCTGAAATAAATATTTTTATTGTTTTTTCTAACTATTACTACTTCAATTTCTTTTCCATTACTTGCTTTGTACGTCATTTTTTAGTAAATCCCTTATTTCTTCTAAAGTCTTTAGTTCTGCACTTTTAGCTGGAGCTTTAGGTTTTTCCTCTTCTTTTTTATGAGTTAATTTATTTATAGCTTTAACGATTAAGAATAAACAAAAAGCAACTATTAAAAAGTCAATTACACTTTGAATAAATGCACCATACATTATTTTTGTATCTCTAAATGTGATGGAAAGACTAGAAAAATCAACACCACCAATAATAAGACCAATAATCGGTGTAAAAATATTATTAACTAAACTAGTTACAATGGAAGAAAAAGCCCCCCCAACAATAACACCAACAGCTAAGTCAAGTACATTACCTCTGTCAATAAATTTTTTAAATTCTTTAAACATCAAAATCAACTTCTCTCTTTAAATATTTTAACATAAAAATACTAATATGTATATTCTAAATTTACTTATTTCCAAAATAATATAGTAGCATTTTTATGCAATTAAAATTTGACAAAAATAATATTTTGTGGTAGTATGTATATAGCAAAGGAAATTTGCATAAATTAAAATAGGAAACATTCAATTTTGATATGTTGAATGTCTACCTTATAAAATTGGTGACATTTAGTCTTAGGACTAAGTGTCTTTCTTTATGACAGTTACTAATATAATAACTAAGTATAAAATGATAGAGGTGAGCTTTAACACTTGAATAACAAATGGTTTAGTTTTCACATTTATCAAACCTCCTCTCTTTTAAAAAAGATTTGGTAGACACTCAACAATTGAATTATTTCCTATGTGTATTAGTATAACATAGTGGCTTTAATAAAGCAAGCATAATAATCACTTTTTTTAAATTTATATTATATTAAAGTCTATTACAAAAGGTTATTTTATTAGCAATCAATCTAAATTAACTTTTTTGTAAAAATATTGACAAAAGCTAAAATTATATGATATTATTTTTATGGAGAAGATTAATTCAATTTTGTTGAATGTCTACCTTATAAAATTGGTGACATTTAGTCTTTGGACTAATCCCTTTCTTATAACAGTTATTAGTACAATAACCAGGAATAAAATGGTACAAATAAAGTCCAAAACCCTTAATATAAAAGTTTTATTCTTTATTGTATCAAACCTACTTCTCTATAAAAAGATTTGATAGTCATTCAACAATTGAATTATTTCCCATATGTAATATTACATTATAAGATTTACATATGTTAGCAACATCTAAATCAATCGTTTTGATTTAGATGTTTTTTATATATTTTCTTATTCTAGATAATATGTTTTCCTTTTTATTTTTTTCAAATTCTATAGGCATTACCATTTCCAAATCTTTGTCTTGCATATTATTTTTTGACAAATAATCTTCAAAAGTTTCAAAAAACTCTTTAACTGCTTGATGTGCCAAACCTATAAATTCATTGGCATTTTTATATAACTTTTTATCTGCATGTACAACAATATCTACAGCGTCAAAATCTTCAAATCTTATTACTTTTGCACCAAACGAAACATAGTTTTTTAAATCATTCTCATCTTCATCATTTAATTTTATCAATAAATAACTTGTTCCATTATTGTTTCTGCTATATCTTATTGTTTTATCATTTGGATTAATATCAAGACTTAATAATACATTAATTATACTATCTTTAAGTGAAGAAAATATACTAATTTCAAATAATTCTATTTCTGTATTTTCTTTCATCAATAATTCCTCCGTTTGCTAATATTATAGTTAGATATAAAATTTTGTCAAGAAAAAACCCCTTTTTAAGGGGTTAAAATGCTTTAGTGGTGTCCTTGGCAGGAATCGAACCTGTGACCTAATGCGTCGGAGGCATTCGCTCTATCCAACTGAGCTACAAGGACCCATAAACATTTTATCATTAATTCTTAGAAATAGCAATTAGTACTCTATTTTCATCTACAAAGAATTCTTCATTTGCATTTTCACTAAATTCTAGCTTAGTTGCAAGAGTTTCTTTCTTAATATAATCACTAAAGTCTTCAATTGCAGTTTTAACAGCATCATTTGCATTATAACTGATACTTATTCTATCAGTAAGTTCATAGTTATTATTTTTTCTCATTTGTTGTACTTTTGATACTATTTCACGAGCAATACCTTCATTTATTAACTCTGGTGTAAGAGTTGCATTTAAAATAACAAAGTTATTATTTTCCATACCAACATCAAAACCTACTTTAGCATCTATTCTTATATCAACCATATCACTATAAATATCAGTATCATTTCCTGCAATATTCATCTTTATACTTTCATTATTTTGTAGTTTCTTAATATCAGTTAAACTTAAATCTAATAATTTTTCTTGGAATTCTTTAAGGTTTGCACCAAATACTTTACCTACCACTCTAAAGTTTGGTTTAACAGTAAAGTTCATATAAAGTGATGTATCTT
>JABLTK010148360.1_pt1 | contig 15733 bp, 12 predicted proteins | sample 7160131 | NCBI WGS metagenome assembly JABLTK01 (sample SAMN14651221, study PRJNA627086) | human gut metagenome | isolation source: feces | host: Homo sapiens
TAAACAGCAACCTTAGTTCTAAAACCTGGTTCTCTTGCAACACTATGTATAAGAATTATTCCTTCATTAATTTCCGGATTAAGTTCTTCTATTTGATCACATATTATATCAATATATTCTTCTTTGGTAAGCATCTTAAATTTTAAATTTTTAATAGGAGCATTTTTATCAATAAATAGCATATGAATTGACGTTTACTTGGCAGTTTAGTGTCTGTTTTTATGTTTAAATTTTTTATAATATATTATCAATGCTATTCCTGTGAAGATAAGAAGTGCTCCTATTATATATAAGATATAACTTTTATAAGAATCAGTTATTGGAACATCTATGTACTTTGATAAATCAATAAAGTCTGAAGCAGTAGAAATTTTTATGTTTTCTTTATTGCTATTGTCACAAATGTTTCCATTACTTTCATAATACTCTAATCTAGCATTTAAATTTGTGATTTTAAAGTTGTTTATAATATTATCGTAAGTAACTTCTATTTTTTCATCTTCATTTAATGTTCCTATATTTATTTCTAAAATATTATCCTTTAATTTATAATCACTTATTTCTTTTGTTTGATTATTATTTAATTTTCTTAAAATCATTATATTTTCTATATCTTCTATATTTTTATCAATATCAATAAACATTTTACAATTACATTTTTTAGTACTTGTATTATTATGTGTTGTAACATTTGAAATGATTTTTTCAGATGTATATTTAATTGATGCAGATAAAGGTACTGTGTTTTCATTATTTCCTATTATAAAACTCTTTTCTGTTTTCACCTCATCATAACATTTATCACCATACTCTGCTTTTCCTATGACTTTTGAAATAATTTTACTTTCTTCTTTTTTGTCTTTTAACTCTGCACTAAAGTTAATATTTAAACTACATCCATTATTTAAATTTATACTTCCCTCAATTGTGTTTTTATTTTTATCATATTTTATATTGTTATTATCACAATTACCTTTTATAGTTAAATTTTTAACATCTATAATGTTTTTATCAAGAGTTATAGAAAGTTCTTCATCACATAAATTTGCACCAGTATTTGATAAGTTTATACTTATGTTTTCTCTATTATTTACATCTGCGGTTATATTTATATTTGGTTTCTTAACATCGCTTATAAGTGCTATATTTCTAAGGTAAAGTTTATCATTTATATCATTGTTTTCTTTTTTTATTTTAAAAGATAACCCGTTTGTATCTATTAAATTAGAACTATTAAACGTTTTATTAAAAGCATCCATACCGTACATATATTTAGTAGAATTTGTTATATCATAAGCAGTTGAGTTGAAAAAATCATTTTTTTCTCTACCCTCAATTTCTAACATTTCATTTTTATAATTAATTAATGAATCATTTTCATTTTTATCTCCATCTGATGTAATTATACTAAATTTGCTTTTTCCATTTATATCAAGATTATTATTATTATTAAATTTAAACTCTTTGGTTTCTCCTCCACTAATAGAAACGTTACCAGAATCTATTCTTGCATATTTTATATCTTTTACCTTTTCTTTATTTTCTTCTATGGCTGTTATTTGCCAGTCAGCTTGAATTGGAAAACTTGTAATAATATTGTTAGTTTTACCAACTCCTAAATTAGAGTTTATCTCTACTTTATAGCTTCCACCTTTATGTGCATTAATTATATCTGTTATATCAATTGTTCCCACATAAAAATCAAGCAAACTAGCCTTTGAGAGATCTACACTTTCTATTGCCTCTAAACATTCTTCTTTATTTTCAGTAGGAATAATATCACAATAACTTAAAATATTTTCTTCATTTATTCCTTTTATTTTTTCATAATTTATATAATATGAATTTTCATTAAAAACATCAATATTATACTCTTTTCCTGAAGGAGCAATAATTTTTAATGTCAAAGTTGCATCTGTGCTCATCTCTGGATTAAAAATAGTAACTGCGAATGTTAAAATTGCTTTTTTAATATTACTATTATCTTCAACATTTAATTTAGATGAAGTTTTATATGGTGTTTTAACACTAGCACTGATTGGTATTTTTTTTAAAGAAAACGGATATTTAAATGGATATTTTTCTGAACTTAAATTATAGTATCCATCAGATGTTTTAGTAAAATACTTATCAAAAAATATATTAGGAGTACCTTTGTCTAACTCACTCCATATCTCATAACAAGGCGTATTAATAAAATTATTTCTATTAGCATATGTAATACTTAATTTATCTGTTAATACTAAAACGTCATTTACAGCTCTAGAACCTATATTAATGTAGTTATTTCTAGTATTTTTACTACTTAAAAAAGTAGGAGCAATATCTTCTTCATTATAACTAAGAGGGGTGTAACAACTATTTGCTTCCCCATTAAACCAAGTATTTCCTGCGATTTCTAAGTTGTAATATCCATAATCATCAAAATATGTATAAAGTTTGTTTTCATTTGAATAAACTGGTTTAGTAAAATTAGAAGCATGTGTTAGATTTATATTATTAATAAAATAAAGTATTATTAAAACAACAGTTAATACTAACATTGTTACGAGTAAAACCAAAACATTTTTTGTGACATTTATACTTCTCATAACTACTCCCTATATTATTTTTTATAATACCATAAAAAATAAATATTAACAATATATTAACAGTCCATATAATTACTTATTTTATTTTCTTGATATGAAGTAATTCCTTTACCCACATTAGGATTTATTGTTGAATAGATTAAATCTACTAAAAATAAAGTAACTAAAATAATACAAATTATTCTTTTTTTGTTATCACTAATTTTTTCAAATAATTTATCTAAAAAAGGAGCAACTACATAAATACATAAACATCCACCTATACCAAAAAATAGTATTCCTTCTAAACATATCCTTCCATTTAAATTTAAAAAGTACCCTGTATAATCCCACCATCTTTTATGATTAACTACTTCTAAATAATAGCTAGTACTATATTCAAGTATCGCACACACTAACATTACAATTATAAAAGTTAAAATAGGATTATTTAATATTTTTCTCATTTTTTTAGGAATAAAAAGTAATAAACAAAACAAACAGCCAAATCCATATATTGGTAACCAAGGTCCAGCATAAACACCTCTTTTTATAAATTCTCCATCAATTACTAAATGTATAAATACTTCCCATAAAAAACCAACAAACGAAAAAGAGAAAAATAATAAAATAAGTGAAGTTAATGTATAGTTATGATTAAAACTTTGAAAAAATTCTTTTATCTTTTTTTCTTTATCAAAATATAATTTTAAATTGTTGTTATTTACTAATAATTCATCATTTAAATATTTTATATTTTTTATATTTTCTTTTTTTCCATTTTTTCTTAACTCATAATAAAGTTCAGTATCAGTTGCTTTAAAATATGGGTATGAATAAAATATACCACTTAAACTAAATGATAAAAATTCTAATATTTTCCACCCAATAAAAGATAAATCTAATAAAAATGTTTTCCATTTATTTTTATACATTAATTCTCTTGAAAGATTGATTGCATCTTTATAATTAATACTAGGATTTTCAGCAACTATATATGGAACTAATCTATATGAATAATATTTAATAAAACCACCTATAAAAGTAAGACACCAAAGCACGAAGAAAATATCTTTTATAAATAATGTTTTAATTGCATTAAAATAATTTTTATTTTTAAATAAAAATAGTAATCTTGTTATATGTGTTTGTTTATAATTTTTATTTTCTAAAAAAAATCTACTTTCTCCTACTATTAAAGGATATTTTATAAATATATGAAAACTTAATACAAAGAATGTGAAAATTAAAACGATTGATGAAGTTGAAATATTTAACATTATTTTATTCATCGCATTTAAAAGTAAATTAGTAATAGAGTTTTCTGTTTTATCTACTACATGAAAAATATAATTTATTACTCCATCTGATAAATCAGGTGTTCCATGTAAATAATTAGTTGCACTTTTATATTTTAAATATTCTACAACTGTTTCATAACTAGGGCTTTCTAAATATGAAGATACTATATTTATTCCAAATTCACTAGTCTCATATGCCTCATTATTATAACTTACATTATATGTACCTACTATTATACCTATTATTAAGCACACAAAAACTACTGAAAAATAGTTTTTCTTTACATTTCCTCTAGCTTTTGTTTTCAAGTTTTTAATCTTCCACATACTACCAACCTAAATTTATTTTAACATACTTTTTTATTTTAATTAAGATAAACAATCTTACAATTTTGTAAGAAAAAAGAAACTATTCTTCAGTTTCTTCCTTTTTTTCTAATTTTACTAAAACTTCTCTTGGTTTACTTCCATTTTGTGCCCCTATTATTCCTCTTTCCTCAAGTGTATCTATTATTCTAGCAGCTCTATTATATCCTAATCTATATTTTCTTTGTATTAAAGATGCACTTATTTTTCCAGATTTAATTGCAAACTCTACAATTTCATTATATAGAGGGTCATCATTATCTACATCAGTTTTATCATGAGTTGCCTCATTACTTGTGTTATCTAAATCCATCATGCTTTCATTATATTTTGCTTTACCAAATTTTCTACAATAGTCTACTACCTTTTTAACCTCATCATCATCAACAAAAGCACCTTGTATTCTTGTTGGAATATTTTCACCCATTGGCAGATATAACATATCTCCTTTACCAATAAGTTTTTCTGCGCCGCTCATTCCAAGAATTGTTCTTGAGTCAATGCTTGAAGATACTGTAAAACTTATACGTGATGGAATATTTGCTTTAATTACACCAGTAATTACATCTGTTGATGGTCTTTGAGTAGCTACAATTAAATGAATTCCTGCGGCTCTAGCCATTTGAGTAATTCTCATAATTGAGTCTTCTACTTCCTTCGCAGCAACTAACATCAAGTCAGCAAGTTCATCTATTATTACTACAATATAAGGTAACATTTTATCGCTGTTTTTTCCGAATTTTTTCTTTATATAATCATTATAAGTTGTGATATTTTTAGTACCAGTTTCACTAAATAAATCATATCTACTTTCCATTTCAAGTACTATTTTATGTAGTGCTCTACTAGCTTTTTTAGGATCAGTTACTACTGGTATTAATAAGTGTGGAATTCCTTCATACATACTAAGTTCAACCTTTTTAGGGTCAACTAAAACAAGTTTAACTTCATCAGGTTTCGCACGCATTAATATTGAAACAATTATATTATTTATACATACACTCTTACCACTTCCAGTTGCACCAGCAACAAGTAAATGTGGTGTTTTATTTATTTCACAAAGCCATGTATCACCTTTTATATCTTTTCCTAAACTAGCAAGTAATTTTGAATTTTGTTGTTTTCTAGGAACACTTTCTAATATATCTCTTATTTTAACAGAAGCAACAACTGCGTTTGGAGCTTCTATTCCAATTGTACTTTTACCTGGGATTGGAGCTTGTATTCTTATGTCTTTAGCTCTTAAACTAAGTGCAAGTTCACTATGAATACTTTTTACTTTACTTACCTTTGTTCCGCTTGCAACTTCAACCTCATACTGAGTTACACTTGGTCCCTCATGTATTTCAACAACTTTTCCTGTTATTCCAAAATCTTTTAAAGTTTGTTCAATTATTTTACTATTACTTGTTACAAAATCATTTGAATTTACTTTTTTAACTTTAGGAGATGGTTTTAAAAGTTCAAGTGGAGGTAAAGAGTAAGGAGCATTTTCTGTATCCGCCACTGGTGGAGTTATTACTTCTCCAGTTTCATGGTCTACTTCTAGATTATTTATTTCATCTATATCACTTATTGTAATAATATTTTCTTCAGCTTCTTCTCGTTCACTTTCTTCTGCGGCTCTAATAGCCTTTTCTTTCATTTTTTCTTCTTTTCTTAAAGCACGTTTTTCTTTACTATTTTTAAATGGTCTTTTAATCTTTTCAAAAATATCTCCAATTGTAATATTAAGCATCATAATAATACCAAATACAATTAATACAATTACAACTATATTAGTACCAGTAATATCAAAAAGTGTAACAAAAAGTAGTGAGAATAATGCACCAATTATTCCTCCACCTGTTTCCCTTAAAAGTTCAGTATTTGATACAGATATCATTATATTATCAATAGTTGTTTTAACTATTTCAACTCCATCTAAATGGTTTATTTTTACATAATTTATATGAGAGAAAAGAAGTAAAGCTACAAGAAGTGAATAAAGCCCAATAAGTCTTGATGCAGAATATGTTGGACTTTTTCTTTTCACTATCATATATATTCCTAAAATAATACTTAAAACAAGTAGTATTGCCCACCAGTTTCCAAACAAAAATATAGCAAAATTCTTTATTAGTTTTCCAACAAGTCCAAAACTACCAAAACCAATAAGTCCTACAACTATTAAAAATAATCCTTTAAGTTCGCTAGAATAAGTAAATGTTTTTTTCTCTTCTACTTTTCTTTTCTTTTTCTTTGCCACGTGTAATTCCTCCCGTTACTCTTCGTATGCACTAAGAAGTTTCTTATGTATACCTGGTTCTACAATATTTATTGCATTTAACACTAGCTCTAAAGATACTCTATATTCCCCTTTATAAAATTCTTTTTCTGCATTTTTAAGTCCAACTTCTACTTCTTTAATACTACTTCTATACCTATTTCCATAAACAATTGCCATCTCTGCCATTGCTGCGGTTTTAGTAAGTTCTTTTGAAGTATTAAATAGCTTTAAGACCAAATCTCTAGCAGTATCAACTCTTGTATTTAAAGTCTTAATTGAAATTGGTTTTTTCTCTAATTCTTTTATTATTTCATTTATAGCCTCGTGTGCTTCTTTAAGTTCTACAAAATATTTCTTTGGAACAACAGTAAGTTTGTATTCTTTAATTTTATATTTTGCATCCCTTAATATAACTCTTATCTCTTCTAGTTGTTCTCTAGCACGTGCTTCATCTTCCTTTAAGCTTCCAAGTGTTCTTAATGTATTTTCTAGTTTATCTTCTGTATTAAATAACCTAACACTTATAAGTTCACATTCCTTAGCTAGTTTTGAATAAGGAAGTATTTTAGCTTTTGTTCTATCATTAACATTTTTAAAATCATTTTTTATACTTTTAAGTTCTACATTTATATTATCTATTACTTCTAACTCTTCATCAGTTAAGTCATAACTAATTTTTAAATCAGCTAACTCAGCATAAATGTTTTTAACGATTTTTGTAAGTCTACTTGTCTTATCTGATATTACTTCTAGTGCCTCTTCATATTCTTTCTTACTTATTTTTTCTTTATCAAAATCTGAATAAAGGCTTTCAAAATAATCAAGCATTGTTTTAAGTTCAAAAATTGAATCTTCTAAATTAAGCACATTTAATCTATCAAAAATATCATTTAATTTTTTCTCTGCTTCATCTATATTATAGTCAATATTTAAATAATCTATATTATACCCATTTTTAACCATTCTCTTACTAATACTTTTAATATCAGTTATTTTTTTAGGTATTATACTTTTACCAAGCAAAATAATACTTGGTGCTTCTTCAATAACTATAGCCATATTATTTACTAAATCATCAAGTGCTTTAACAATTTTTGATACTTCATCAAATTCTTTATTATCCATTGCAAGTTCAAAAGCACTAAATAATTTATCAATATTTTCAAAACCAAGTTCAATTGGTTTAATTACATCTTTATATTCTAATTTATTTTTATTAAATACACTTACAGTTTCTCTATATATTGTTTTTAACTTAGTAATAGCATTCCTATTTCTTTCTTCACTCATAGTAATATCTCTTACTTCATCTAGTAAAACGTCTGCTTTTGCTTTAACATAAAAAACTTCAAGCTCTGCTTTTCCAAGTTCACTTGCGATTTTCCTTACATCATTTGAATCAATTATATTTTCAATATTAAGAAGCATATCTGTAACTTTAGGTATATCTTTATTTTTAATTTCATCAAATTTCTTTTTCCAATTTTCATATTTTTTTTCTAAGTTTTTATTATTTACTAAACTTTCAACTTTATTAAATTCAGTAAGAATAGATGGAGATATTATTAAGTTTTTATTTGTTTCAATAGCCTCAATTTCATGTTCCAAATTTTCTTTTCTTTTTTTTCTCATCATAAAAATAACAAAAATAATTATAGCCATCGCTATAACAGAAACAGTTACTATTGCTAAAATTAATGTGCCATTACCCATAAGTCCACCTCTACTATAAACATTTTAACATGAAAAGCTTATTTTTGCTAGAAATTTTAAATATTTTGTCAAAATATGAAAGGTAATAAAATACTTGCTTTTTCATAGAATTATTGTATAATTATTTATGTATTCAAATTTTGGCAGTATTATTTAAATTTATAACGCGTTTGTTAAGTTTATTAGTAGGAAGCCAAAACCGAACATATTAAAACAAACACCCTATAAATGATAATAATAAGCCCTTTTGTATACAAGAAAGGGAGGTATGAAATATGTCTAGATACACTGGACCTGCATACAAAAAATCTAGAAGACTTGGTTTTTCAACTTTAGAAAACGGTAAAGATTTAGCAAAAAGACCTTATGCTCCAGGGCAACATGGAACTGGAAGAAAAAAAGTAAGTGAATATGGAGTTCAACTTCAAGAAAAACAAAAAGTTAAATTTTTATATGGACTAAGTGAAAAACAATTTAAAAGAACTTTTGAAAAAGCTGGAAAAATGAAAGGTGTACATGGTACTAATTTCTTAATCTTACTTGAAAGCAGACTTGATAACATTGTATATCGTTTAAATCTTGCTCCAACTAGAAGAGCATCAAGACAACTTGTTAATCATGGACACATTTTAGTAAATGGTAAAAAAGTTGATATACCATCTTACCAAGTTAAACCAGGAGACACTATTAGTATTAGAGAAAAATCAAGTAACCATCCAGTTATTAAAGAAAGTCTAGAAAATGCAGTTAAAACATGTGAATATGTTTCATGGGATGATAAAAAGAAAACTGGAACATATTTAAGATATCCAGAAAGAAATGAACTAAATAGTGAAATTAACGAAGCATTAATCGTTGAATTCTACAATAGATAAAAGAATAAACTACCATTTGGTAGTTTTTTTATGATAATTTTACCATTAAAAAAAGCTCTTAACTTAGAGCTTTAATTAATTCTGCTTTTTTCATTGAAGTATAACCTTTAATGTTTTTTTCTTTAGCAAGATTTTTTAACTCACTAACTGTTAGTTTTTCAAGACTTTTATTTTCATCAGTTTTTTCTGTCTTTTTAGGTTCTTCTTTTTTAGCTGTTTCTTTCTTAACAGTTTCTTTTTCTGCTTTTTCTACTTCCACCTTTTTACCATCTAAAGCATCTTTAGCAATATTAACTAAATTAGTAAAGCTTTCTGGATCTGTAATAGACATTTCACTTAACATCTTTCTATTTATTTCAATATTTGCCTTTGTTAAGCCATTAATAAATCTTGAATAACTAATATCATTTTGTCTACAAGCAGCATTTATTCTTGTAATCCATAATTTTCTAAAATTTCTTTTATTTTGTTTTCTATCTCTATAAGCATATTCCCCAGAATGCATTAATTGTTCTTGTGCAGTCTTAAATAATCTATGCTTACTTCCAAAATATCCTTTAGCTTCCTTTAATACTTTTTTTCTTCTTTTTCTAGCGACTACTCCGCCTTTAACTCTTGTCATTTATTGTCACCTCTTACATTACATTTTTGTATCTGTTTGAATCAGCATTTGATAAAACAGATCCTTTTCTGTTCTTTCTATTAAAACTTGTATTCTTTTTACCTGTATTATGGTTTCCACCTGGTCTACCAATTTTTACTGTTCCTCCAGGTCTTACTTTTAATTTTTTACTTATTCCACCATGTTTTTTTTGTTTTGGCATAACTTTCTCCTCCTATTTTTTTGGTGCTAATAGCAAGCTCATATTTCTACCTTCCATTTTTGGTTTTTGTTCTATTTCTGAGACGTCTTCAAGTCCACTAGCAAATTTTAATAAAACTTCACGGCCAAGTTCTGGATGAGCCATTTGTCTTCCTTTAAATCTAATAGTAGCTTTTATTTTATGACCTTTTTCTGCATATTTTCTAGCATTTTTTAGTTTTGTATCTAAGTCATTTTTATCAATAACTACACTTAAACGATATTCTTTCATTTCTAAGTTGTTTTCTCTCTGACGTTTTTTTGCTTCTTTTTCCCTTTTTTGTTTTTCATAACGATATTTATTATAATCAATTATTTTACAAACTGGAGTAGGTTTTTCAGACATTAAAACTAAGTCTAAACCTGCATAAGAAGCAAGAGTAAGCGCATCACTAATAGATTTAAATCCCATTTGTTCTCCATTTGGACCAATAACCATTACTTCTGGAAACTTGATATCCTCATTAATTAGAACTTTATTTTTGTTCGCTATTTAAAACACCTCCAATAAAAAAGTGGACACAATATGCCCACGTTAAAACCATTTTTATGGCATTTACCTATTACTAATAAGTAATCAGGTGAGTGTGGACACACTACTTTCCTCTTTTTTAGTTACTCGTTAATTATATAATTATTATATGACTTTGTCAAGTTAATATTCATATACTCTTTTTTTTCTAGTAAACTTCCTATTTTCTTCAATATATTTTTTATGAGAATTTCGCACAAAATATTCTTCTCCATCAATCTCAGTCTGTACTTTCATTCCACTTCTTACGTATTTTTCTTTGTGAGTTTCTACAACTTCACCATCATGTAACATGATTTCTTGTATTATTTTTGACATTTCTACGCCATATGAATATCCTTTTGCGATTGTACTTCTATTTTCATCATGCTCATTAATTTTATTAGAGTGGTTAAATATAAGTATATGTTTATTATCGTTTAGTTCTTTTAACCAAATATTATCTTCATATTCTTCATATTTTGAAACTTTCTTTAGTTTTACTACTCTACCTTCAATTTTAATTTCAAAATATTTGTTATTTTCTAAATCATATGAAACAAATGAATTTTTCTTAAAATTATAAATACATGAATCAGATAAAAATTCTTTCATTTTTTTATAAAACAAATCAAATGTTTCCTCATTTATTGTCCTATTTAATAAATTATAATAAAATAAATCTTCACCCATAACCAATACCCCCATCTAATTTAATTATATCAAATTTCAAACCAAATGTCAAGTTTATGTAAATTCACTTCAAAAAAACAATAGTTTCTCCTATATTCATACCATCTAAATAAAATTCGCTTACATTTTCATTTCTACTTAAAGTATTATGCACACTTTCCTTTACAATTCCAGTACCAATACCATGAATAATTACAATTTTTTTGTTCTTTAATTTAACATTCTCTAAAATAAATTCATTTGTTTTATAACTAGCATAAACTCTGTCTACTCCATGAAGATCAAGGGTTGGAAGCATATATGTAAAAGGGTCAATTTTCTTTTTCATTAAAATAAAATATTTCCTCAACTTCTTTTAAATTAGGTATAGAATTTCTCGTTCCTATATGCCTTAAAGAAAGTCCAGCACATATATTAGAAAATTTACACGCATCCATCAAGCTCATATTCTTTGTAAGAGCATAAAGAAACGCTCCATGGAAAATATCTCCAGCTCCTGTTGTGTCTTTTGGAGTAACTTTAACTGCCGTTATAAGTTTATACCCATCATCATCTTTTATAAAACATCCTTTATCTTCAAGTGTAATTACAATAATATTTTTAAATTTATTCTTTAAATATTCATATACATCTATAAGTGTCTTTTTATTATTAAAATCTATTTTTATATTACTTACTTTCTCAGCAAATTCTTTTGAACATACTAAATAATTTACCATGCCAGCAAGTTCAATTACTTCTCTTGCATCTCTTCCCGCATCTATTACACTAATTGCATTCGGAAATTTTTCTAAAGCCAGTTTACTTCCTCTATAATTATGGCCATCTATTAAAATAAAGTCTGGATAAAAGTCATATTCATTATTTCTAAGCATTGGATAACTTGATGCATAGTTAAACACAGTTCTTGAACCATTCTTTTTATTTATTATTATAAAACTAATAGTAGTATCAACTTTGTTATTTACTTCAATATATCTAGTGTCAACTCCGATTTCTTTAAACTCACTTACTATTCTTCTTCCAAAAATATCGTTTCCCACAACTCCTTTAAAAACTGTAGGTACACCAAAAGAACCAAGTAAATAAGCAGCAGTAGAAGCAGGACCTCCACCACATTCAATTTTTTCATTTACTCGGTATTTTATATTTTCTATAGGATATTCTTCTAAAGGCATGCTTATATCATAACTTGCATGACCAATGCATAATACTTTCACTTTTATCCCCTCTTTATAAAGATATTATAACATATCAAATAAAAAAATTATATAAATATTGATTAGAAAAACAAAACTCCATCATTTGATGAAGTTTTAAAATAATTTATTATTTAGAGTTTTTAAAAAACTTTTAACAAACTAACTATTCTTTTTTTCACACAATGTTGCTTGAGCAGCAGCAAGTCTTGCGATTGGAACTCTATATGGACTACATGAAATATAGTCTAAGCCAACTTCTTCAAAAAATAATACACTTGCTGGATCTCCTCCGTGTTCACCACAGACTCCCATTAGTAGTTTGGCATCAACTTTTCTTCCTTCTCTTACTCCAATAGCAATTAACTTTCCTACTCCTCTTTTATCTAATTTAACAAATGGATCATTTTCTAATATTCCTTTTTTGTAATAATTTTCTAAAAATACTCCAGCATCATCTCTTGAAAATCCATAAGTCATTTGAGTTAAATCATTTGTTCCAAAACTATAGAAATCAGCAACATTAGCTATTTCTCTTGAAGTTAAGCAAGCACGTGGCACTTCTATCATTGTACCTACTCTATATTTTAAACTTAATCCTTCTTTTTCATTTATTTCTTTATATAAATCATCTATTATTTTTCTAACGTAATGTAGTTCTCTAATGTCTGAAACTAAAGGTATCATTATTTCAGGTTTTATTTTCTTTTCCTTAAATAAAAGTTCTTTTTGAGCTTCTATTATAGCCATAGTTTGCATTCTTACTATTTCTTCATAAGTAATAAGTAATCTACATCCTCTGTGTCCCATCATAGGATTAACTTCTTTTAAATCTTTTATTCTACTTTCAAGTTCTAAATGATTTAATCCCATAGCATCAGCTAAAAAGATTATATCTTTTTTTTCTTTTGGCAAAAATTCATGTAAAGGTGGATCTAAATATCTAATAACAACTGAATCAGGATATGTTGCTTCAAACAGTTCTGTAAAATCTTTTATTTGATATGGTAAAATCTCTTCTAAATATTTTTCTCTTTCCTCTTTTGTATTAGAAAGTATCATTTTACGAAAAGCAAATATTCTATCTTTATCAAAAAACATGTGTTCAGTTCTACATAAACCAATTCCTTCTGCGCCTAGTTTTTTTGCTAGTTTTGCATCACTAACTGTGTCAGCATTTGCTCTAACCTTCATTCTTCTTGTCTCATCTGCCCAACTCATAAACTTTTCAAAATCTCCACCTATACTAGCATCAACTAATTCTAATTTAGCATTATAAACTAACCCAGTTGTACCATCTATACTTATATAATCATTTTTATTTAAAGTTGTATTTCCAATATTTAAAGTTTCTTCAACTTCATTTATTTTTAAGTTACTGCATCCACATACACAAGGTTTTCCCATTCCTCTTGCGACAACCGCAGCATGAGAAGTAATACCACCACGAACAGTAACAAGAGCATTTACTTCTTTCATTCCCTCTATGTCTTCTGGAGAAGTTTCGTTTCTTACTAAAATCAAATCGTCCTCTCCGTTTGCTTTTCTTTTAACTGCTTCTTTAGCACTAAAACATAGTTTTCCATAAGCACACCCAGGCGAAGCAGGAAGTCCGCTTGTTAATGGTTCAACATTTTTTAACTGTTCCATACTAAATGTTGGGTGAAGTAAAGAATCTAAAGTTTTTGGATCAACTCTTAAAATTGCTTCTTCTTTTGTTAATTTCCTTTCTTTAACAAAATCTACTGCTATTTTAATTGCCGCAAGCCCTGTTCTTTTTGCGTTTCTAGTTTGTAATAAATAGAGTTTTCCGTTTTCAATAGTAAATTCAATATCTTGCATATCTTTATAATAATTTTCAAGTTTATTAGCATATTCTACAAATTCGTTATAAACCTCTGGCATAATTACTTTAAGAGTATTAATATCTTCTGGAGTTCTAATGCCGGCAACTACATCTTCTCCCTGAGCATTAAGTAAAAACTCACCATATAATTTATTTTCTCCAGTAGAAGGGTTTCTAGTAAATGCAACACCAGTACCAGAAGTTTGTCCCATATTACCATACACCATTTGTTGTACATTTACTGCAGTTCCCCAAATTGATGGTATATCATTCATTTGTCTATATATTTTAGCTCTATCATTTTCCCAACTATCAAAAACAGCTTTAATTGCATCCATAAGTTGTTTTTTAACATCTTGTGGAAATATTTCTCCGACAGTTTCTTTATAAATTCTTTTATATTCATCTGTAATTTCTTTAAAGTCAATCGCAGATAAAGAAGAATCCTTTTTTACTCCTTTACTTATCTTATATTCTTCTAAATAATCTTCAAAGTTTTCTAAATCTTTATTTTTAACAACATTAGCATACATCCCAATAAATCTTCTATAACTATCATAAGCAAATCTTGGGTTTTTAGTAATTTTAGCCAAAGCCTTACATACTTCATCATTCATACCTAAATTTAAAACAGTATCCATCATACCGGGCATACTTGCTCTAGCGCCACTTCTAACACTAACAAGAAGTGGATTTTCTTTGTCCCCAAGTTTTTTACCAACAATATTTTCTAATTTTTCTAAACTTTCATATATTTCTTTTCTAATTTCTTCAGTAATACTCTTTTTATTATCATAATAACTATTACATGCTTCAGTTGTTATAGTAAATCCACTTGGAACTGGAAAACCTAACTTTGTCATTTCAGCAAGATTAGCTCCTTTACCTCCAAGTAAATTTCTCATGTCCTTATTACCTTCACTAAACATATAAACAAACTTTGACATTTAATCACCCTCTTCTATTCTTATATAATTTTATCAAAAAAAAGCATTTTCTTAAAGTATAAATTTAAAAAAAGAATAAACTAACTTATTCTTTTCCAAATATATACAGTAATGTATGGATTTAATATAGACTGACTAGAACTTAACTTACTGTTTGTTCCAGGTGAAGATGCAGTAGTCTCCCCATGATTGTGTGGTTGGTCTCCACCTGTATATTTTGTAAAATATTCTTTAGGAGTTCTACCACTATTAGTATTAAGTGCCCAAGGATTAGTTTCATCATTAACTGTAGTGGTTCCAGCTAATGCCCAACCTAAAAGCGGAGACCTATGACTATGACTAGGCATCTCATCTATTGTTAAAGTGTGGTCTTTTGTTGTATGAGTATGTGAGTTTACTGTATGGGAGTGAGCTAAATTTATACTCTTACTTCCTCCACTCTTACTTGATACATTGAAACTGCTGTCATCTTCATCTACCCCTACTAATGTCTTCCCTTTTCCATATCTTTCCCATACTCCTCCAAACTTCTCACTTGGATTTGCACTTTCTGTACTTGTGTAGATACTTCCTACTGGATA
>JABLTK010054946.1_pt1 | contig 15723 bp, 17 predicted proteins | sample 7160131 | NCBI WGS metagenome assembly JABLTK01 (sample SAMN14651221, study PRJNA627086) | human gut metagenome | isolation source: feces | host: Homo sapiens
GTTCCTGTTCAGCCATCCTGTTCAAAAGCTACCTTCAATACACATTGCTCTAAGCGGTCTTCCAGCTGCCAAACCGCTCTCTCTGAAGAGATCCTGTATCTACTCCTCTTTCTCGCCACATTTTCTATTCTCTATATTATAATTACCGTGAAAATTTGTCAAGCACGAATATCAACAAACCGTACACCTAACACATTCTTTCTGTCTGAAAAAGCGGCTGTACCTCATCCGCACAGCCGCTTTTTCCTTCATTATTTTTAATACTATTAGTATAGCACAAAAGGCATCAAAAATCCATTCTTTTTGATGCCTTTTGATACTTTTAGATTCATAGTTAAATTTGATACCAATCTGCAGCACTATAAGGAATTCCATCAGCATCCAGTGCTGCATCCGGATCTTTTTTTCAAGCTCTACAAAAAACTGATGCATAATCCTTTTACACTGTGATGATCGATCTACCTGATCAATCTCCTGTTGCCGACAAGATAAATAGAATTCGTGTATCAATCTCCTCATTTCATCTGAACTACTTTCCATCCAAACATATACCTCCACTATATATACCTCTGTGGACGACATTTTGTGACAGAAAATATCAAATTTTTACTAATTTTTATCTTGTATTACCATTTTGTCCCGACACTGTTTTAATGCCTCTTCAACATTCTCACGTGTACAATAATCAGCATATTTTCCATTGACACGTTCAATACCTGCCCAGTACACAGAAGACTCAACAGAAAGATAATCTTCAAAAAGCTGAACCGCTTCATCATATTTTCCTTGACTCATTAGATAATAGGCCTTATCTACTTCTCCAAATCGCTCTTGCTGCCACGTGTCTAAAGACAATATTGCCACCAATGCACATACGAAAACGGTGATTGCCATCTTATGGTTTTTAATATGTTTTTTGATTCTCTCAATCATTCTTGAATCCACCTTTCTACCCTCCCTTTATCAAACAATTGCTATGATTTCTTATATTCCATATGTTTTCTACGAAGCGCCTCTAAATACTGCGCCGGGAAATTGTGATTTAATCTATCTCCACTCCGCTTGCCATGGAAATCTGAGCCACATGATGCCAAAAATCCATACTGGTCTGCCAGCATCTGCAATTTTTTTGAATCTTCGTTTGAATAGTGTCTATAGTAAACTTCCATAGCATCTCCACCTCTATTTTTGAAATACTTAATTAGTTCAATGATTTCATCCTCTGAAAGCTTATACGACAATGGATGAGCAAGTACAGCACATCCCGATGCACAATGAATCATTTCCACAACACTTTGCATATCAGCGAATTTATGGTCACTCTGAACAAACGCACGCCTCTCGCCATAATCGCCAATATAAGTATCCATTGCTCCATCAACTGAATCTGCATACCCTTTTTTGACGATGACTGATGCAATTTGTGGTCTTCCTATATGTTTCCTTTCTGGAAAATAGCAATCATGTAGCTCTTCCCAAGACTCACATCCAAGATCCACTCCCTGTTGTTTCAATTTTTTCAAAATTTTGGTGACTCTGGATTTACCATCATCACAGTTTTCTCGCAAAAAACTTTTTAAGTATTCTGTTTGCTCTAAGAATAATCCTACAATATGCACTTCCCTCTGTTCTCCTCTTGAAGTTATATATTTAGAACTAATCTCACTTGCAGAAATCAATTCGATGTCTGGATATTGTACTCTTAATTTTTCAATATCTGTGTGAACTTTATTATGATCCGTCATTGCCAAGTGTGAGATATTGTTATCTAATGCCATTTGTATCAATTGTTCTGCTGAATAATTTCCATCTGACAATAACGTATGTGTATGTAAGTCAATATACATTCAACCACCTCCATATTATTTTCTATTCCTACTTCCAGTCGATTAACGCAAATTATCTACCTTGATAAAAATGTAAAAACATTTATTAAAGTACAAAGACCCACAGACTAACAAACAATTTAGTCTACAGGCCCTCATACTTAAATGCTTCTATTCATCTTCGAAATCATATTCATCCTTGTATTTTTCTTTGAAAATACAATAAACCGCATTTAAAACTTCTTCAGATTCTACACTAACATAAATCTCTTTTTCACCTTCACATTTCTCAAGCATCAAAACAACTACTGTACCATCTCCATCATTTTCTTCCGGAAGAAGTACAACATACCTTTGATTCTTATATTGAATTAAATCTAAGAACTCGAAACGCTGATCCATGCCTGATTCATCCTGTAAAACCACGATATTACTTTCTTCCATTATTTTTCTCCTTTTTTAGCCATTTTCACTGCATTCCTTAACCAGTTTGTCAAATACTATTGATTGTTCTGAAACTCTCATGTAGTAATGACTCAATTCATTCACATTTGTCGGCTCACCGCCAGAACTAGGTATCTCATCAACACTAAAACGTTCTTTTACTCTCGGTGATTGTTTATTTCCATCCACCAAATAGTGATCATGAAATCCACATCTTTCAAGGATATCTTTCATTGGTTTATTCGTTTCATATGTACCAGTAAATACGGGTGAAGCATAGTTATCAAGGATATGATACCATATAAGCGACGATACAAGGAATTGTCCTCTATACCCCCTACGGGTAAGAGCAATTCCGAGTTCTAAATTTCCGTCCACCCTATTTTTAGAATCTACGAAAGCAACCAGTCCTTGTTCCTCAAAATACCCCAATGCTCTCCATTGCTTTCCTTCCAATTCTCCATCCTGATTTATTATTCCTTTCAACCCTTTTTCAGCCATTTTTGAGATGCTGTAATCATTATTTTTCCATGTTACTTTTGGATGAAATTCTCTATAATAATCATGCACTAATTGAATACATAAATCAATATCTTGATCACTATCACAGAATCGAAGCGACAAGTCACTTTGAAAACGGTTAACTGTTATTTTGAGAATTTTAGATGCCCCCTCATTAATAGGTTTACAATCCGTAATAATACATCCATGCTTTCGAATATAATCTAAGATATAACTCATAGAATAGCTTTCTATAGTTTTTGGATTATCAAAATCATTCTCTGATTCTAACCGAATTTTCAATGTAGTAGAGCATGATAAAGCCGAAACATTATGTGGATCATATTTATCTTTCGGCTTGTGTTCTAAATATTCAACAGTTTTTATAAGCGTTTCACCACTATTTTTATTGCTCAATCCAAGAGAAATTCTCATACAAGCCGAAAGAACACAAGAAATATCGTATATAACATCTTTATATCTATTCTCTAAAGAAACCAATGATTCACTTGCAGCATATTTTATTTCAAAATTAGAAAATGTTTGCCTATTTTCTAAATAATTATTTTTTCCAATATTGGATATATCTTTACAAAAATCAATCATCCAGTTAAGATTTTCTATCCCATTTGGAACCGCCTTAATATAATCAGTTATAGCCTCATCTACACTTAACGTTAAATATCTTATATGATCTGAATCACAAATTATATCCTTCACGTCATCAGGTATTTCTTCTCTATGACCTGTTATTTCGTATGGCCACTTCTCTGATGTTTTATCTGAAAGTGTTTTTATTTGTTTGCCCGTGATATTTTCTTCAGATACTTTATAAGCATGGTATAAAAACAATCCATAATATGTACTCAAGTAATCTGCCCTTATAGCAGCTTTCGAGCTTAACAAACGATAATTGAATATTCCATTATAAAATTCAATACAAGGAATCGTTTGAATTCCTTTTTCCTTTATTTTTTTCTCTGCAGCCCGAAGTAAATTTCCAATTGTGAAATCCGTTAACTTTGAGAAGTCTTCATTGTCTTCTGTTGCTAAACGATATTCTTCATATTCCTTACTATATCCTTTTGATTCTATAATTTCCGAAAGTTCATCCCATCTTTTATATTCAATAGATCTGCCGGAAAAAAGTCCTTTCTCTACAATAAACCGCTTCATTGTTTTCTTAGTATTTTTTAACATTTTTACCCCTCCATTTCATACGATAATTTTATCACACGTCATATTTTTTTTAAATATTGACATTTTCCCATAGAATAAACCTTTCTTCGAAATCACTTCCGAATTTTACTAAAAATAATTCCATTTTTTTCAAAATATGCTTTTTCCGGTCTATTTTTCGTCATTTATTCCTCTAAAAATGCTTTGTATCCTACAAATCGTGCTCTTTGTATTATCATTTCTGATAATGTATGATGATGACATAAGGAGGCAATTGATATGATAAACACACTAAACAACACATCGATCACCCAGTACACCATAGAATACTCCCAGTTTTATGAAACGAACTGGCGAATAGAAATACTACTCTATAAGAGGGAACGGTACATCCCCATAATGCTCTCTTTGATATCAAGAGAGGTTACTTTGGTTTCTTAAAATTTCATTATATCTACATAGAAAGGCGATGATTAAATTTATGAAAACTCCTACAAAAGGCTTAAGTCTTCATACTCCGTCAGCATTCATTTACTTGATGGGGTTCGTGGATGGAAGAACCAAAACAGCAGCCATTAACGACAATACACTTCACTCTGCATTTATCGATTCGAGACTCAATATGTTCAAAGCATTCGGTGCAAACAGAGTTAAACAGCTCGAAAAAGACCTTAGCTCTGTTTACACTGAGGCTTCTCTACTCTTGATGGAGTTAAGTAGTCTTTCCGAGAAAGAAACTGTATTAACTTCACATGACATCAATACAATTGATACGATCTCGCTTCCATCAACGTTCGAAGAGGCTCAGCGCATTCGATCGGCAGCAAAAAGAGCTCAGGCTGAAAAAAATGCAACTGAATATGCTGCATCCAGAAAAGAGAAAAGAACATCTCGAAAAGTAGAAATTCTGAAACGACTGGTCGAAATCAATGACCTGATTTCGACAGAAGAAAGAGCCTGCTATTCAGACCTGTACTTGACATCTTTCAGGCTTCGAGCAGTCTTCAATACATACTCAAAAGCAGTTGTTTTAAAACCAATTTCTGATGAATGTATCCCTATCATTGATGTCGAACATTCCTTCGACAGATATAATACATTTCACGAATCATTGAAAATGCGATTGATTGAAGTAACTGATTCATTAACCAGAAAGGAGAACAGCAATGTTTAAGTTCCATAAGAAGGCCGAAAACTACGAATCTCAGAATAAAGAAATTTATACTCCTAGACCCTTACCGAAGTTCGCCGAGAGAGGGCACACTGATTTATCCTCCTTTATTACTCAGGAATACAGTTTGTTGGACCCAACATACCTTCAACAAAAATTTCAAGACTGTAGAGATTTCTTAAACTCATTGATTCGTACGAGCGACCATTTCACTCTTGGCTCCACTTTAGATGGGTTCGTGGATTCTCAAATTGCTTTTGAGAGAAACTTATTCCACAAAGAATGCGTGTACCACGAAATCTCTGCCGCTAATATTAATAAAGCTCGTACTGTCAGAACAACAGAACTAAATGATCGTGTTAACACATCGAGTGAAGAAATTGCACAGACCAGAGAAGAATTAAATGAATTAGGATCCCCTAAAGGGAAACATGTTCTTCGTGTTGGACGCTTCATGCTGCAGCTCGGCCTTCCTGTTACAATTGCTGCTCTTGCTGCAGACTTCTATGTAAATAAATACTTTGTCCAAAGTATGTTATTTTCAAAACCCGACCTTTTAAATATTTTGGTGATTTCCATGTGTATGTTATCCGATATCTCGTTGTATGCTGTTTCGACTTCGCTTTCAAAAGCTTCTTCAAACAATTCAGACGAAAAACGAATTCAGAAAATTTTAGTTTGTATCTTCACCGGATTTTTTATTCTGAGCATTATTGCTTCCATCGGTATCCGAATCGGAACTATGAATTTATCGTTCGGTAGCTATGATGCTGACGGCAATTTTATTGGAAAAACAGCATTCAACACTGCTGAGTGGTCTTTAACAATTTTATCAAGCTTCTGCACTGCTCTCACTGGAGCTGTTTCCTTTTGGGCAAGCTATGATCCAGGGTATTGGAAAGAGAAAATGGTGAATGAGCTGACGGAAAAATTAAAAGCAAAAGAAACGGTTTATCTTGAATTAAGAAGCGAGCTGCTAGCTCTCACCGAGGCCACAGATCCACTGGAAACAGACCTCGAACGTCGTAAAGCAGCTGAAGAGAACCTCAAAGCACTCTCAATCGGTTTGAAAGCACACGTTCGGAAATTGATGGCTATCCAACAAGAGGATGCCGCATACACTGCCGCAATGGGCCAGTCCACTAACGAACTGATTGAAAAAAGTAGGGTTAATAACTCACCCTCAAATTTAATTTCGTTTAGTAGTGCCAAGAAAAAGGGCATTTAATCCACACATAAGAAAAAAGAGAGGTAGTTATGATGAAGAAAACAATTTTATTTTTACTTTCAATTTTTGTTTTATCAGCAGTTTTATTGACAGGTTGTTCAGAAAAGGATTCAGAGCCAGTAGTGGCTCTGGACCAGCCTTACAACGTTGCCTTTGTTCTCGCCAAAGCTAATAACCAGCCTATGCTCGAAGTCAATCAGGTCAAAGAATTTTCAAATCTATCTAAAGTAGCCGGAACAACCTACAGTGTGGTGGAAGCAGACGGAACCCCGTCAATGTGTATGTCCGGAGCAATCCCTGACTTCACAGAACAGCAATATTCAGCTGAAATGATCTCACGCGCCAATCAGCAAGTGTATAGCAGTATCTTAGCAAAACTTTCTGAAATTGCACCAGACACTAATCAAGTGGATCTGGCTGCGGCAATTTCCACAGGCGTCAGAAGTCTTCGTTCAACTGAAGAGGACGGCAGAGAAAATCTTTTGGTTATGTACACATCAGGTATTTCCACATCAGGTATGATCAATATGGTAGACGTGCCAGCATCTGACCTCGATGTAGATAAATCCGCTGATGAAATTAGTCAGACACTCGGTCTTGACATGACTGGTATTCACGTCATCTTTTATGCATTGGGTAATATCAGTGGAGATCAGCCTGCTTTATCAGAAAATGAGAGGCGTATCCTGGAAGACTTTTACACTAAGCTCTTCGAAAATATGAATGCCACTATTACCTTCGTTGACTGTCCAACTGCAGAAGGCAGCTACAACTATCAAGAAACGGTGTCCACTATGAAAACAGAGGAAGTAAATTCCGGATTAAAGCCAACTACGGTTGGCTTTGAAAAGGATGCTAACGGCACATCAAATATCGACCAAGTATTCGATACCGGAGATGTTCTGTCCTTAGAAATTTTCTTTGAAGGAGACTCGACGGAATTTGCAAATAAAGACGCCGCATCTGAAACACTCTCTTATGTGGCTGATTATATGCGACGAAACAGTACCTTTAAGCTTTCAATCCTAGGCACCACAGCAGCTGCAGGTAATGCAGATGAGTGCAAAGCTTTCTCTGAGAAAAGAGCTTCCAATGTAAAAGAACTGTTATGCAATGATTTCAACATTTCCGAAGACCGCATCCAGGTCTTTGGCTGCGGATACTCGTCATCCTTATATATCCCGGATACGAATGCAGACGGTTCCCTGATTGAACAAGCCGCTGCCCTAAATCGTACAGTGAAGATGGCAGATAGTAATAGCACTACAACACAGGACATTATCAATAGCATCAAAAGCTAAAGGGAAAACGTATGGAACAGCTTCAAGAACATCTTTTGTTAATCGTCTCGTTTCTTCTATACATCCTTCCGACAATCATTGCCATCATTCTTATGCTTAAGGCAGAGGATCGGAACTGGTTACGACGTATCATTGTCATCGTATCTTTCTTGATAATTTATTTCAACAAGAATTTATCCATGGTTATCTTCTGTATCTTTGGAAGTATCATCGAAAGTATTGTTACGATGGCCGGTGTTGTAGTATTTATCGCATTATGTATTGTATTAGCTCTTCTACCAATAATCCTTGTCATTCATTGGCTAATCCATTAAATAGGAGGATTTACATGTACAACATAGAATATACATTAAGCATTATGCCCCATATTTGTATCACATGCATCTTGACTGTCCTTGTTGTTTTAGAAGTCAGAGATGCTTTGACAAGACATTCAACAAAATCAGCACCTGCGATTGGAGGGTTCATCCCTCCTCCAGGTGAAGGATACGAGTATTTCGTTTCTCCTAATGAAATACTATATATCCAAAAAAGATCCCGCACGCTCTACCGGGCATATCTCGTCCGCGGATACCCTGAAAACATCAAGTTTCGCTTTCACTCTGATAAATACGGTAGTTACATTTCCATTCATGGACAGAATACTGCAGCTGTAGAGCAGATACTTGACAATCTCTTTCAAACAAATGGCCAATAGGTGATACAATGAGTAACTATTTCGATAATCAGACGAGCTGGGAATGGCATGTTTCTGATAATAACACTGAGGTTTTCACAGATCACGGGAACCACACACACACTTTAAATCTTTCTGGTATTTCCATCTCCCAACTAGCAAGTGATACAGGACGCATCATGGGAAATGCCCACAGAGCTTCAACGCATGATTTTAAAACAAACAACAAGGAGAAAACAGACATGGCAAATCGAAGCGAGTTTTTAAAACAGCTTAAAGTAGACAATCATACCCTGGATAAGCTGAATGATGTCATCAGAAATTATAACAGCAATGCCGTTCAGGCATCAAAGGTAAAAGAGACATCATCCGGTCGAGAACGTGCCGATGATGGCCCGCATAAACAAGGCCGAGAAGCTGATTTAAAGGCTTCTTCTAGTCCAAGTAAAGTGACTTCAATGAAAGCTGATATGGCAGCTCATGCGGCAACACACAGCACCAGTGCCCATAATAATGGACATGCTTCTGCACACACTGTTTCTGCCCCATCAACTGGTGCTCATAACGGAACTACTTCTGGCATTTCTGTCAGCAGCGCACCATCACCAACGTCCGGAGGACAAGCAGCCGGTCACACAGGAGGCCACAGTAGCAGCGCAGGACATTAACCCCTTCAAGAAAGGAGATATCATGAAAAATTACCAACCTTACCATAGAGATCATACGGTATCTAAGCTGATTGTACTGCTCCTTTTAATCATCATTATGGCTGCTCTTAAAGGAACAGACACAATCATTGCGACAATCAGAGCACTTTTAGATGCTTGCATGCCAGCCACTATTACAATTGTTGGTCTTTGTATTTTAGTTAAAACATTATTTCGAAAATAGTCATTTTTAGGAGGAATCTATATGAAACAATTAATTGAAGGCAACTCCATTTTAAAGGTCATTCCCTCAGACTGTCATGCAACAGGTCGTCCACCTGTCGTGCATCTACGAAATAACCTGACCCTAGACGATGGGAATTTTTATCAGTATCCAACGCTGATCCTTGGTAGTGCAGGATCAGGAAAGTCCACATTAATGAGGCAACTTGCAAAACCTATCTTTGAACATGCCAAAAGAAACAATGATAACGTGATTGTCTTCTGTGCAAAATCAGATATGTTGGAATTTGCCTATCCAAACGATATCATCATCAACATCAGCAACACGAAAAATACAAACGCATGCTGGAATATCTTTGAAGAAATGAAAGTCTCCTCTGATCCGGAGCTTACTTTAAGAGAAATCTCAACTGCCCTTTTTGAAGATGCAGAAGAAAAAAGTTCTCAGCCATTCTTTCCACAAGCCGCACGCGAAATTTTTTTCAAAACAGCACTTTACATGCATAAATACGCAATTTCAAAAAAGATTTCATTGTCCAATGGTGACCTGATTGAATTTCTGGAAACAACTCCTATTCACGGATCTGACAGTGATCCGGGATGGGTTGAACTCGCATCACTCTATCCTGATAGTTTCGGCATGCTGAGGGACTATCTTGGAGATGGATCTGATCAGGGGTTAGGCTGTCTTTCAGAGGTCCGTACCATGCTAAGCAAAGCCTTTTTCGGAAGCTTCAAATCCTATGGAGGAACATTTTCAGCTATCCGTTCTTCGCAATCAGGCGGAAAAAGGATCTTTCTCGATTATGATTATTCAAGTGGAGGGCATGCTACTCTTCCGGTTTATAAAATTCTGATGGATTTACTTTTAAGAGAGGCCATGAGAACCGATGCCAAACACAAAACATGGTTCCTTCTTGACGAAGGAGCTCTTCTGCCAAAGAGCAACGTTCTCACAGATGCCCTATCTTTTGGAAGAGACCCATCGGGCAACAAAAATGCCGGTACCAGGATCATCATGGCTTTGCAAAGCGCACGTCAGATGACTAATCACTACACACAATCTGATGCCGAATGTCTTTTAGCGCTTTTCCCAAATATCATTGCAATGAGAATAGCGGATTCTTTCAGTCGAAAAATCGTATCAGACCGTTATGGCAAGGCACATTATCTGTATACATATTCTGGTGTGGGCGGTAAAGAACGTATTCACGAAGCAACGGAGGCGGTTGTTTCGGACTATCATTTTTCTTATATCACAAAAGAAGGTCAGGCCATTATGAGCCTCCCCGCATTCAGCAGCCATCCATTCATCTATGATGGATACAGAAAAGAGTGATTCCATGAAAAGACTTTACAGCAAACCAGAACTGCCATTACTTCGCTTTCCATCCGGAAAACAGAATAAGTTTAATGACAAGCAACGAAATATTCAGAATTTTGGAACAATCACTTCCGCTCAGATCATAGCTATGACCGGCATCACTCCTGAAGGACCTATGATCTTTTGTGGGAAATATCAGAAAGCCATTCCTGTCATCATGCAGCTACTGAAAATGACCGATCGTCCGTTTCTTTTGATTGGAAACAGACGGGATATCCATGAGAATTCTGTATTTAGCTTATTAGAATCTAAAGCAGATCATGTATCCCTTGACCAGACGCTTCCCGAAACAAATTCTGTACTGATTTTGAATAGCGACGGGGATAGCTACCTGCTATTAAAAGACTATCTGACAAGGGTAACATTACATAACCCTATTGTATGTGTAGGAAACGGCCTGGCTCTCGATTATGATATCTTGCATCTCCTAAATAGTATTGGCCAGTATATTCTTCTGTCAGAATCTTTATATAGAAGCATTAAACATACCGACACCTGCAGTATGGCCGTTACCGAACTGCTTTCCTGCATGGATTATATTATTATTTCTTCCATTGGTCCCGCCGGTAAGGAACTGTTAAAGGTACTCCCAGACTATGATATTGAAAAAACTACCAATACAGTAGACCTGTCTTTACAGAAAGACTCACCTGACACTTTCTTTTTTAAAAGACATCGCAAAGGCCATGCACTCCGTTTGAGTCAATCAAGCACCATTGAACTAAAACCAATTCTGACACAAAAGGATCTGCTCGACTTACAGGCCACCAATACAATGCTTATTTACAATACCAGATCTAACCATATAGCTATTGCAAAAATTTCAAAATAAAACTATACAATCTATTTTCAATGGAGGTATCATCTATGAAACATGCAAAAAAAGAAAATTCACCAGAAAAACAATTAAAGCTGCTGTTTAAAAATTACAGGCATATGACGCCAAAACTCCAAAAGGCCCTTACGAATCTTGGTTTTTCTGTAGAAAAGAAAAAGCACATTATCATTTCCAAAGATAATGTTCGCTTTATCTGCCCATCTACCCCATCAGACAACCGTTCAGGGAAAAATTTTGTAACCAGACTAAAAAAGGCATTATAAACTTTTATACATGTCGCCACATTTCAATTATCCACACAATGCATCATTATCATTCACATTTATTTTAAAAGGAGATTTTATACTATGACAGAAAAAAATTTCGAAGCAATCGCTCACGACTTCTACTGCACCAATAAGAAACTGCCAACAACATACGATCTGGTTGATCTTACAGGTGAAGATCTTAATACTATTAAAAAAGAATGTCAGTTCGTTCCAACCGCAATTTCAGATATTCAGACAGCACTCGTTAAATTTTTAGGCAGTAAATATAAAGCATTTTTTAATATTGTACCTGCCGACTTACCAGACACCTATCCAATGTATAAAGCCATTGAACTTCACCTTATCGGCTTAGATGACGGTGACATTATGAATGTGACGATTTCTCCTCGTCCTTACAACTTGAACATTGAAATGGAAGCAACGAACCTTCCAAAACTCAGCAAACTTTTAAAAAAAGTTTATAAGCAGTATGCAAAGCACAATTGTTCCGCAAAAGAAAATTCAACTGCCGAAGTACAGACAGGCTTTTATACAACTGTAGAATCAAAAGAAGCAGAAGAAATCTGCCCTTATCATAAAATGAAGCTCTATTTTAAAGAATTTACAGGAAACGAAGTCATGGAAGAGGTTGTCGACTTTGTCCTCAAAAATAGAATGCTCTTTTCCTATATCCAGCTGTTAAATGGAGACACTATTTCTAATGCTGCAACTATTAAAACAGTGCTGGATGAGGTAGGCATTGATATTCTTCAGGAAGATACTCGGATTGTAGCCATTGCACAGGCTATTTTAGAAGTATCCGGAAAAGAAAAAATGCGTCTCACTTTCGGAGATCCGATCCATATCGAGTTAATTGACTCATCATTAGAAATCTTTATCGATAAGAAGTGCTGCCATATCTCATCAGACCTTGGAAACATCAATCACGAGCTTGAAGATGAAATCAAGGAAGAGCTTCTCAGCGGAGAATTACAGCCTTGGTTTGGTGATCTTGACACCGGTACAAACGGCTCTCTCTATATCGATGCCAAGAATCATCTGCGATACACTATTTTGTTTAATCATCCAAAAAAATCTGTATCAAAGCTCAGTAAATTAATCAAAAAAAGACTGCGCTTTGCTTTGAAAATGAAATCAGATTATAAGAACTACATTAGCACTGTATTTGGTCTTGAAGAATAAGTTTCCATCCCATGACCCATTCGACTATAGTAAAAGCCCCAGGAATCATCACTCTGGGGCTTTTAATCTCTTATACGCACTATATAAATCGAACGACATTGTCCGGTGTACAAGCAAGAATAGTACCCTAGTCAGCGACGAACAGATGAAGCTTCATGATGAGATTATAGATATTATTAATCTGCAGATCAACATCATTGTCAAGGAAATGTACCTTAGAGGCATGGAAGACCGTGAAAGCATGCTGCAGATCAATTGATATAAAGCAAACAGCTTACAATGCTTCGACTCATTTTTCTTGACTTTACGTATCATATGATTTATTATACTCACAAGAAAGTAACTCATGAGTTACTAACTTATGAGTATAATTATTGGAGATGAGCAGATGAGTCAGTTTTATTGCCGTGAAGAAGAACTCAGAAAACTGAATAAGAGATATGCCGGTGATCAATTCGAATGTATCGTTATCTACGGGAGAAGACGTGTCGGAAAAACAGCACTCATTAACGAATTCTGTAAGGACAAGCCGACTATTTTCTTTTCAGCTTTGAACACAACAGGAAAAGAAAATTTGGAATCTCTCTCAAAATCCATCATGAATTTTGAACGTCCAAACATGGAATCAACACCGGAATTTAATTCCTATGATGCTGCCTTAGATGAATTGACCGCTCTCTCAAAGGAAAAAAGAATAGTCTTTGTCATTGACGAGTATCCATACCTTGCAAAAGCAAAACCAGCTATATCAGCAATGCTGCAGCATATCATCGACCATAAATGGACCGAATCTAAGATGTATCTGATACTTTGCGGTTCCTCCATGAGCTTTATGGAAAATCAGGTGCTTGGAAAAGAAAGTCCATTGTATGGAAGAAGAACCGGTCAGTTTAAAATTGAACCGTTAAACTACAAGGAAACCGCTGTTTTCCATCCAAATTTATCTGCAGAAGATAATTCTCTGATTTATGGTATCACAGGAGGTGTTCCCTATATATAATATCCATATGCCTTCCCAATCTCAGCTATCTGGCACTTATGAAAGCTTTTCCATTATCCAGTCCAGATCTGAAGTTGTCTTCATTTTCTCAAGAACTTCTTCATCTTCCAGAACCTCACGCAACACCCATACCCATATAAGATGGAAACCATGTTAAATTATTGGGATAACAACTATGAGAAACACGCTCCGCGAGTTTCTCAAGTTATCGCGGCAGTCGCCAAGTTCTCGTGCAAGCACGGACTTTGGCTCGTTGCTCGCGTAAATACAAAAAGCTCCGGCCTTTCTTAGCTAAAAGAAAAGCCGGAGCTTTTGCGTCTTATAAGGATGTTATTAATCAACAAGAAACGGCAGGAAATAGCGGATCTGCTTTTTCCACCACGGCCAGTCATGATCCACATCATATCCCCAGAAATCGGTCCATCCGTGGATCCCTTTTCTGTAGAAGATGTCTGCCATCTGACCCGTTGTACGGATTCCCTCACTCTCCCAGTTGCCCTGTCCTACGCAGAGAATGATTTTTCTTTCATTATACAGCTGGATATATGGATGATCTGAAGGCATGTTCTCCAGAAAATGAACAGGAGAATTATTGTACAGATTCTCATCGCACCATCCATCTGTGAAATAGGTGGCATCATAACAGCCGGACATGCCAAGCACACCGCCGAACAGATCCGGTCTTCTGAAGAATACAATGGCTGCGTGAGTTGCACCCAGGCTACAGCCCAATGTCAACGGCAACTGTCCTGTACCGTTGATCTCATGTACCATCGAAAGGACTTCATCTACGATATAACGATAATAGCATTCCTGCACCCAGGCACGATAGCCCTTATCACCCCATGTGTCGGACCAGCTCTCCTTATCCACCGTATCAACGGAAAAGAGCTGAATTTTTCCACCATCAATATAATCCTGAAGCACATCGATCATGCCGAAATTCTCAAAATTGTCACACATACTGTCCTGACATGGAAATACGATGATCGGCACCCCTGTATAACCATAAACCAATACATGCATCTCTCTCTGAAGATGCTCGCTGTACTGTGTATAATAATGTCGTTCCATTTTATTCAACCCCCTCGATCTTCCTACGCTGAGACATTCCCGACGCATTCTGTACCTTTTATGTCAAATCATAGTTTTTCTTCTGCCGGTTGAGATAATCTCTGACAAAATCCCAATATTTTGCAGTTGTCTGACCATTTCCCAATGTCAGACCATCCTGTATCTTCCGGTTCTCCTCCGAATGCTCACACAGATGCTCGGCCTCTTTATAGCGATTGAGAACCGCATCACTGATATCCGTCGGGATATCTTCCTGACGGATCAACGTCAGAATCTTCTCATGATCTCCCAGCAGCTCCAGCACATACATATACGGTGCCAGAAAATCCTGGGTTTTCACCAGTTCAAAGGCCCGCTTCATACATTCCGCCGCACATTTGATATTGTGAAGCCGCAGAAAAACCATGCCCATATTGTGCCATGTGTCAGCCTTGAACTGTCTCGTCATCTCACTGTCATAATCATGCGTCATCTGATAGACAACATGGTGATAATTCTTCAAAGCAGCCATATAATGTCCGTATCGGTTATAGTTGTCCGCCGCAAGGCGCATCTGCTCTAAAGGATTCTGATGCTCCATCTCCGTGAGCTTATTGTAGATCCGGGCAATTTCCCCATTATCCAGATAATCAACCGCATTCAGAAGCAGACGTACAATCTCTTTTAATGGTTTGCCGGCGGATTTGTAATTAAATAGTGCTAGCGCCAGAGAATGGCTGCCTGTAATCTTATCCATCCAGAAAAACATCTTCTCATCGAA
>JABLTK010024152.1_pt1 | contig 15682 bp, 16 predicted proteins | sample 7160131 | NCBI WGS metagenome assembly JABLTK01 (sample SAMN14651221, study PRJNA627086) | human gut metagenome | isolation source: feces | host: Homo sapiens
ATATCTGGTGTAAAACTGGAGATACTACTCGTATGTATCGGTCATAATCTAAGAAGATATCACACTCGAAAACTAGAATTCCAGAAAAACAACAAAATAAACTAAGGTTCTAAGTGAAAAAAATAATGAAAATAGACATCTTTTTTTAGTGCGCCCAAAAAGGCAGTAAGGTTAGATGTGTATTTTCATTTTTTATTTATGTAAAAGCTAATCAAACAAAAAGAAAGGAGTTGAACTCCATAAGTAATAAAATTTACTTATTCGTTACAGCTCCTTTAATTACTTATTAAGCTTAAATTACTTAATTTCTACAGTAGCTCCAGCAGCAACTAATTTTTCTTTAATTGATTCTGCTTCTTCTGGAGATACGTTTTCTTTAATAGCAGCTGGAACACCATCTACTAATTTCTTAGCGTCAACTAATCCTAAACCAGTAATTTCACGTACGGCTTTGATTACAGCAACTTTTGTTCCACCAACATTTGTTAATGTAACAGTTACTTCGCTAGGTCCTGCAGCTTCTTCAGCAGCAGCAGCTGGAGCAGCAACAGCAGCAGCAGCTACTACACCAAATTTTTCTTCGATTGCACTTACTAAGTCGTTTAATTCTAAAATTGTTGCTTCTTCTAAATAAGAAAGAATTTCTTCTTGAGTTAATTTAGCCATTTTATTTTCCTCCTATAATTAATTACGCAGCAGCTTCTTCTGTAGCTGGTGCTTCTTCTGTTTTTACAGATCCGTTTTCTTTAGCTTCTGCCAATGCTTTAACAGTCATAGCAAATTTGATAACTGGAGCATTTAAGCAAGATGCGAATTTAGCCAACATACCTTCTTTGTTAGGTAATGCAGACAATTTTTGGATAGTAGCTTCGTCTACCATAGCTCCATCCACGATACCAGTTTTTAATACCAATGCTTCATGGTTTTTAGCGAATTTAGCTAATACACGAGCAGGAGCAACTGGATCTTTACCAAATGCCAATGCGTTAGGTCCAACTAAAGTTTTTGCGAAATCTTCGTGGCCTAATTTTTCAGCTGCACGACGAGCGATTGCGTTACGGTAAACTTTGAATTCAACGTTTTCTTCACGCAAAGCACGACGAAGTTCTGTTACTTCCTTTACTGATAATCCACGGTATTCTACTAATACAATACTACTAGCAGCTTCCATTTTTTCAGATAAGGCGATAACGTCAGCTTCCTTTTGTGCAAGGATGTCTTTGTTCATTCGATCCACCTCTTCTTTCATCTATTGTAACAATATTCAAAAGAAAAGCCCGCATCAAAGACGGGCTAATTGTGCAAAGTCAATGCATCATACCCTCGGTAACATTATTAAGCATATGCCGTTACTGTCTTTGGAATATTGATAACAATCTGTAGTTTAATTTATTTTACTAGATTTGTCAATTACTTAACGATTTCAACGTGGATTCCAGGACCCATTGTTGTTGAAACAACTAAGTTTTTCATGTATGCACCTTTTACAGTTGCAGGACGAGCCTTAGCAATTGTGTTGAAGATTGCATTGAAGTTTTCAACTAATGCTTCATCAGTAAAACTTGTTTTACCGATAGCTAAGTTGACGTTTCCTTCTTTGTCAACACGGTAAGTAACTTTACCTTTTTTGATTTCATCAATAGCCTTAGCAACATCCATTGTTACTGTACCAGTCTTAGGGTTTGGCATTAATCCTTTAGGACCTAAAACACGTCCTAAACGACCTAATTGACCCATCATATCTGGAGTAGCTACTAATACATCAAAATCGAACCAACCTTTAGAGATTTTTTCGATAATATCTGCACCACCAACGAAATCAGCACCAGCAGCCTGAGCTTCTTTTTCTTTTTCGCCTTGTGCAACTACACAAACGCGTTGTGTTTTACCAGTTCCATTAGGTAATACCATTGCCCCACGAATTTGTTGATCAGCGTGACGAGGGTCTACGTTTAAACGGAAACTTACTTCAACACTTGCGTCGAATTTTGTTTTACTAGTTTCTTTAGCTAATTTAACAGCTTCTTCAATTGAATAAGTTTTTGAACGATCAACCAATTTAGCTGCTTCAGCATATCTCTTACTTACTTTTGCCATTATTGATGTTCCTCCTATTCAAATCCTTCAACCTTGATACCCATGTTACGTGCAGTACCAGCAACAATACGCATTGCAGCTTCTACATCGTTGGCATTCAAGTCTGGCATTTTGTACTCAGCAATTTCTTTTAATTGATCAACTGTAATTGTACCAGCAACTACTTTTTGATCTCCACTTGCTTTTTGTACGTTTGCTGCTTTTTTCAATAAGTTAGCAGCAGGTGTTGTTTTCAATACGAAATCAAAACTCTTATCTTCATAAGCAGTAATGACAACTGGAACAATATCACCTTTACGATCTTTTGTTGCATCATTGAAAGCTGTACAGAACTGAGGCATGTTGATACCAGCACTTGCTAATGCTGGACCTGGTTTAGCTCCACCAGCTTGGAACTGCAACTTACAAACTTTTGTAACTTTTTTCTTGCTCATAAGACGTTCCTCCTATATTTTGTCCTATGCTGTGGTAATACGAACAGTTACGCATTCTCCCACGCATGCCTATTTACTATACACCACTATAATCTGTGATGCAAGCTCATTTTAGAAAAAAATTAGAGAAAATCATCGATTCTCTCTAATCATTCGCATCCTCCTTCATACGAAGAATTGATTTTTTAAACTTATCCATCTTCTTCTGCGCTCTTTCATCATCATGATCATATACTTCACTTCTCAAATCCGATTGGAATTCATAAATATCAGACTGCATATCCGACCAAGCATCATAAATATCCGATAAACAATTCGACCAATCATCGTAAGCATCCGAACTTGCATCACTCCACACATCGTAATCTTCCGTATCATATGCATCTTTAATAATTCCATCATAATAGATATCATACATATTTTTTACAGTCTTATCATATATACCATACATATCCTTACCCGCATCTTCATATATATATTCATAGATTCCGCTCAAATCTTTGTATTTCACTTTATATGATACATCCTCATTCATAATCAATTCAGCATACTTATAAGCATATTCCCTCAATCGAACGGACAACAACTCTGTCTGTTTTAAAGCATCATCATAATACGCTTTTACCTTATCTACATTTTTCGTATATATATCAAAATCTGTTATTTCTTCACTCAAAGCATCCCTTTCACGCTCTAACTTTGCCTTTGTGTCCTCAACATCCTTGATTGACATTTCCTCTATTTCATCTATCGTAGAAGCAGATACCTCAATTACATTCACATTCACTTTTCGTTCTGCATCATTTTTGGCAACAGGTGTACTTGTACAACCGCTAAGAATCAAGCACAATCCTAAACACACTAACTTTTTCATTATTATTCACTCTTCTTTCCAAACTCATCAATTACATCTTCTAAACAACAAGGTAACTCTCCAGTTATCTGAACTATATTCAATACATCTTTTTTGCTTTGTAAATCCTCACATTTCTTATCCAACTCGCCCAACTTTCTTTGGCTCAGTTCCTTTAAATTTCCCTCACTCAAAATTTCTTTAACTTCATCCAAACTAAACCCTAAACGCACCAACATTCTTATATCCCATAATTGTCTCAACCCTTCTTCATCAAACTCTCGATCTTTTCCTTCTTCATTCTTTGAAATCACTCCCTTCTTTTCATATCTACGAATCATATTTCTTGTGATTCCCATATGTTCTTCGATCCACTTCACCTTATACTTCATTGCACAATACTCCTTTTTCAATTTACAGCCTTGTTCTTAGAACAACGCAAGCCAAAAAAGTTATTTCTTCGATCCTTCTTCCAAACTTTTTTTTGCCATAAGAGAGCTTGTGAATTTCGCGAATCAAAAAAAAGCGGTACAACGACCGCATTGAGTTTAAAGAATAATAATGTTAATATATCCACATGAACTTAAATACATGGATAGAAGAAAAATTTAACGCAACAAACTACACACTCGAAAAAACAGATAAAGGCATTAGTAACCACAACTATTTATTAACAATCAACGACAATAAATATATGGTACGCGTACCAAAGAAGAATCATGAATCCCTTGGTTTGCAACATGAACACGAAAAGGAAATTTTGCCACTTGTTTCTGATTTAGATGTACCTGTTATTTTTTTCGATGAAAAAGCAGGTATCAAAGTAACAAATTATATTGAAGATGTAGAAACATTTGATGAATGTAAGGACAAAGACAAATTCGCAAGATGTGCAAATTTAATGAAATCTCTTCATACTAAAAAAGCTCCTTTGTTTATTTTCAACCCTTTTGGAAAGATTGAATTCTACAAATCTCAAATCAAAGAATGTATCGTATCTTTTCCAAATGAAGAAAACTTTTTAGAAGCATTAAAAAAAGAATATAAACCAAACACACTATGCCATAACGACTTTGTGCAAGGAAATATTCTTTACAGCGATACAAAAGACTATTTGATCGACTATGAATATGCAGCTAAAAACGATTATCGCTTTGATATCGCCAGTTTCTTTTCAGAGAACAATATTCACTACATTGACCAAAGAGATCAATTCTACCAAACCTATTTTGATGGAGAAATCGACCCAATGATTGATGTACAAGTGCAGGCATTTGAAAGAATGGAAGACATCCTTTGGGGATATTGGGCAAATATGCTTTATGAACAAAGAGGCGAACAAATCTATTTTGACATCGCAAAAGACAAAGAAAAACATTACAGAGGCTAAATAGCCTCTGTTTTTTCATCTATATCCATAAATTCTTCTTCCGATAAAGAAACCGTTAAATACGTATCATCACCAATGATTTGTTTTGCCCCTTTATCATTACACAATTGTTTTGCCCTACCATAATACCTTTTTGGGAGCAACATAGGATTACATAAAATACCATTATACTCACAAATCACAATATGCTTTCCATCTTGAATTGAAACCATTTCCTTTAACGTATCCAATTTTAAATATGGCATATCCGCAACCATCAGTATGCATGCATTATTTTGACAAGCGCCCACACCTAACGCGATAGAATGCCCTTGCCCATATTCAGGATGATCATTCATAACAATATGATATCCTAATGACTCAGCCATTTCTTTTATCTCCATATATTGTGTGACTACTATCACATCTAAAAAAGCACTTGCCTTATCAAAAGCATATTCAATAAGTTTCTTACCATGAAATTCGTACAAAAGTTTATTTGAAACAAAGCGTCTGGAAAAACCAGACGCTAAGATAATCAAAGAAATATTATTCATCTTCTTTTCCTAATAACACTTTTTCAGCAGTAATAGGCAAAGTACGAACCTGCACTCCCGTCGCATGTTTTATAGCACTAGCAATTGCACTTGTTGGCGTATTAATAACAACTTCTCCAATGGATTTAGCACCAAATGGACCATTGTCTTCATAACTGCTTTCAAATTCAACACGAACACTTGGAACATCCACTCTTGTTGGCAACTTATACTGCAAAAAGTTACGATTACGCATCTTACCCTCATCTGAGTACGTGATATCCTCGCTCAAAGCCATACCAATACCTTGTACAATACCACCTTCAGCTTGTACTCTGGCAAGATTTGGATTGATAACTGTACCACAATCAACAACAGATACATAATCATGAACTTTGATTTCACCCGTTAGCTTATCTACATCCACTTCGGCAATACCAACCATAAATGGAGGTGGACTAGTAGGCGACATATGAGAGTCACTGGCAATCAATGCTTTTGCGATACCACCATTGAAACATGTATCCGCAAAATCTGCCAAACTCATTTCATGCGTATGATCCAATGAATAAACCTTTTTACCATCAAATTCAATATTTTCTTTATCCACATTAAAGAATCCGGCTGCCGCTTCTAAAATAGAATTTCTTAACTTTTCACAAGCCTTTACTACAGCCATACCCGTTACATACGTTGTACTTGAAGCATAAGAACCCGTATCATAAGGTGCATGGTCTGTATCCAATGAACTAGTGACAACTTGATCTACATCACAATCCATACATTCCGCAACCATTTGAGCAAGAATCGTATCACATCCTGTACCCATATCTGTAGCACCGATACTTAATATATAGAAACCATCATCCTGTAGTTTAATTTCAACAGAACCTACATCAAGACCCGAAATACCACTACCTTGCATAGATAAAGAAACACCTAAGCCACGAACAAAATCACCCATATCACGTCTTAAAGGTTTATTCTTGTAGTCAATCATTTCCATAGCCTTTTCTAAACAACGATCCAACGCACACGCATTCAATTCTTCATTATAGTATTGCGATAACACTTCATTTTCACGTGTCATATTCTTAAAACGGATTTCACAAGGATCCATATTCAATTCATCAGCCAATTCATTAATAATGGATTCAACCGCAAACTGACCTTGCGTAGCACCATACCCTCTATAAGCACCAGCACGCATTGTATTTGTATAAACTACATCATATGTAAAACGACTGGCTTTAACATGGTTATATAAAGGCAAAGATTTATGTCCTGCCAAACCAATTGTAGTTGGACCATGCTCTCCATAAGCGCCTTGATTTGATAATGTATATAAATCTATAGCTTCAATCGTACCATCTTTTTTAGCCCCAATACGAACATGCATCTTCATTTCATGTCTTGAGTTAGTAGCCGCAAAAGTTTCTTCACGAGTATAAACAATCTTACTTGGCTTTTTAAGTTTCCATGTGACAAATGCCGTGAAGATTTCACAACAAGCCGTTTGTTTAGCGCCAAATCCACCACCAATTCTTGGCTTGATTACATTGATTTTTGACTTTGGAATTTCTAAAGCATTACTTAAAATTCTTCGAACATGGAAAGGAATCTGTGTAGAACTTACACAATTTAAACGACCATATGTATCAATGTAACAATATGAACGCATAGTTTCCATCATTGCCTGGGCATTGGCCTTTGTATGATAATCTCTTTCTAAGACCACTTCACAATCCTTTAATACTGCATCCACATCACCAACAACACTTTCGCCACTGCTGACAATATTACGCTTTACGTCATTACCAATCTCACAAAGACACTTATAATCGTCTTCCTCATGAACCACAATTGCATTATCAATCGATTTTTCAAAGTCCAACAATGGCTCTAATACTTCATAATCTACTTTGATAGCTTTCAAAGCACGATCTACACAATCCTCATTAGCTCCCGCAACGATTGCAACTTCATCGCCTACATAACGAACTACATTTTCTAAGATTCTACGATCATATGGACTTGGTTCAGGATAAGATTGTCCTGCAAGAGTAAAACGAGAAGTTGGAACATCCTCATACGTATACACCGCTTCAATTCCAGGAATTCTTTTCGCAATGGAAGTATCAATACTTCTAATTTTTGCGTATGCATGTGGACTTCTTAAAAGCTTAACAATCAAACAATCCTTAGGTGCTAAATCATCACAATATACAGGTTGCCCTGTAACTAAAGCCATCGCATCCTTTTTGATGACACCTTTTCCTACACTATTCATGATTTTCACCTCGACTTAAATACGCCTTGATTGCACGCATCTGCGACATATATCCAGAGCAACGACATAAATTTCCAGATAAATAAGCACGAATTTCATCATCACTTGGATTCACTAATTCTTTTTCCATTGCCAAAACATTCATAATAAATCCTGGCGAACAGAAACCACATTGTTCAGCGCCTTGTTTCGCCATAAACATACCGAATTCACCCGCTTCTTTTTGAAGTCCTTCAAGCGTCGTAATTTCATGACCATCACATCGAACTGTCAATGTACTACAAGAAAGAATTGGCGTTCCATCTCTTAACACTGTACATAATCCACAGTTTGCGGTATCACAACCTCTTTTTACACTGTAACAACCATGATCTCTTAGCCAGTCAAGCAATAAAGTTTGTGGCTGTACATCATCCTGAATCAATTTTCCATTCACTTTAATTTTAACCAACATAAGACTCTACCTTTCTCAATAACTTCTGAGTTAATCCCTCAACAAGTTTTTCTCTATATTCCTTGCTTCCGCGCATATTGTCTGCACAATATACATCTAAATCAATATGATCTAAATCACAATTATAAACTTTCGCAATAGCTGGTCTTGCACCAAAACAGAATCGGTAGTGATCTGCATACTTTGTACAAGATGCATTTAAAACACTTAAATCCGTAGCACTCCTTCTTACAGAAACAAAGGCACTCGGCAAATTTGTCTTCTTCACATAAATATATTCCACAATATCCTTTTCATATGGAAGACTCACAAATTCTTCAAGTGAAATACGCCCATGTTTATGTGTTTGTACATCACACTCTAAACATAATAAGCTACAGATGACATCACTAAAACTAAAACGCGAATATATACTTCCTCCAACTGTTGCTAAGTTTCTTAATTGTACACCGACAATATCTTTTACAGCATCTCTAAATACATAACAAGTTGCCTCATTGAAAGCTTGATGTGTTTCTAATTGGCGCAAAGTTACCATAGCACCAATTTTGAATTCTGTATCATCTTCTTCAATTTGATCCAAACCTAATTTGCTTAAATCAATAGCAGTCGGAATCTGAATGTCTTCCATCTTCAACCAGATCATACCGCCTAGAATCATATTCTTTTTATTTTTCGTTAGTAGCGCATACGCCTCATCTAAAGATTCTGGCGATGCATAATTCATTATTCTTAACATAATGGATACGCTCTCTTTCTTTACTAAAATTTTAACACAAAAAGAAAGTGTTAAACACAATGTTTAACACCGATTTGTTAGTCTTTTTTACCAGGCAAAATTAAATTTAATACGGTTGCGATCACAAACGTCATAATAATTCCGTTTTGTGCAAAAATATTTCCAACCCAACTTGGTAATTGTGCTAGAACTGTAGGTACTTGTCCAATACCAATTCCAAGACCAATTGCCAAGGCAATAATCAAAGTGTTTCTTTCATTGAATTCAACACGCATCAATGATTGAATACCACTTACCAAAATACTCGCAAACATAATAACGGCAGCTCCACCAAGTACAGATTGAGGCATAACCGCAAATAAAGCACTTAATTTTGGACAGAAACCGCAAAGAATCAAGAAGATAGCTCCTGTCATAATTGTAAAACGGTTAACAACTTTAGTCACTGAAACCAAACCAACATTTTGAGAGAATGAAGTATTTGGCAAAACTCCAAACAATGAGGCAACAACAGAACCTAAACCATCTGCCAAAACGCCACCTTGTAATTCTTCAGAAGTTGCTTCACGATCTAAACCACCATTTGTGATACCAGAAACATCTCCGACTGTTTCAACTGTTGTCGCAATAAACATAATTCCCATCGCAATAATTACTTCCAAATTAAATTCCATCTTCACTGGCATAAAAGTTGGAAGTGCAATCCAAGAAGCGGTTTGAACTTGCGTAAAATCAACCATTCCTAATACAATGGCCAAGATATATCCGGCAATAATACCGATCAAAATCGAAGCATTATTCACAAAACCTTTAATTTGTTTTGCGATAATAATTACCAAAATAACAAATGTGCCAACCAACAAATGTTTAGGATCCCCAAAATCAGCAGCACCACTACCTCCACCAAAATAATTGATACCAACAGGAAGTAATGATAAACCAATGGAAATGATAACTAAGCTAGTAACAACTGGTGGGAATAATTTTCTTAATGGTTTGATGAAGAAACCTAACACCATCTCAAATAAACCACCAATTAAACTTGCTCCCATCAATGCACCATAACCATATAGAGCACCCATTGCTTTGGCAGTTCCAATAAATCCAGAACTTGTACCCATAACGATTGGAAGTTTAGCTCCCACTTTCCACACTGGATATAACTGAACTAAAGTAACAGCTCCTGCAATAAACATCGCATTTTGAATCAATGCAGATTTTAAATCCGGTGATAATCCAAGCATTCCTGCAATAATCAATAATGGACTGATATTTCCAAGAAACATCGCCAAAACGTGTTGGATTCCTAAAGGCAATGCCTCTTTTAAAGGTACAACTCCATCAAGTTCATATATCGAACCTTTTTTCACATCTTCTTTTCTCATTCTTTTCCTCCGAAAATAAAAAAGTCTCGTACAAAAACGAGAATCAACGCGACACAATAAAAAAGTAGGTTGATTCATAGTCCCTGAATTTACGGTTTAGGGGTAGAAACATCGACACCGTATTAGTCGATATATACGAAACACGTTAGGATTATATCATTAATTAAACAAAAAAAATAGGACAAATCGTCCTATTTCCATAATTTTTCAGGATATACACCATCTTCAATCAATTGTTTAAAGGCATTTTGTACATATTCCTTATCTTCAGCATATGTTACACCAAACCATTTATCATGCGTTTCAAGTACCTTTACATTGATACGATCTTCTCTCAATAATTCAGCCACAATATTTGGAAGCAAATACTCCTTCTTCATCGGATTATCTGAAATATTTGATAAGAACGTACTAAAATCCTTTTCTAAATAGTCTAAGAAATCTGGATAACCAGCCCACATATTCATAGAAACATTACTTTCTGGTTTTGCCCAAGCCTCTACTTTCGGATTATCGCATACGATTTTATCCCCTTCAGCCTTGATTCCAGTTGTTTCATAAACTTCTTTTAATAAATTATTATCATCCACTTTACATACACCACGAGTTACAGTTCCATTCTCACTTAAAGTGTTCTTTAAAATGAATCCAGCCATGCCCATGTCAAATTCTTTTCCCATTTTCGCATGTTCAACCAAGAAATCATGTAACTTCACAAATGCTTCTTTTCCATAATAATCATCCGCATTAATAATCACATATGGTGTATCTACAACACTTTTCGCACATAATACAGCCTGGCCTGTTCCCCAAGGTTTTGTACGACCTTCAGGACAAGTAAATCCTTTTGGTAAATCATTGATATCTTGGAATACATATTCTACATCCATATAATTTTGGATACGATTACCTATTACTTCTTTAAATTCCTCTTCAATATCCTTACGAATAATAAACACGACTTTATCGAAGCCAGCTTCTTTCGCATCATAAATTGAGTAATCCATAATGATTTCTCCATTTGGACCCATTTTAGCTAACTGTTTGATTCCACCACCAAAACGAGAACCAATTCCAGCTGCCATAATAATTAATGTTGTTTTCATATTATCAAAAATTCTCCTTGTCAATCCGTATATCCATTATACTAAAATGTATACACCTTCACAAGTTGACTATAGTTTAGATACGAAACAAACACCAAATGCATTTGGTCCAATATGAACTCCAATTGTTGAACCAATACGAACACGATTCACATCTAAATCCAGTTTTGATTCTAATTTTTCAACATTCTCTAAACCATATGAATACAATGTATAAACTGGATACAATGTATCAACAATATCTGACTGCATCTTTTCACATACAACACTCGTTGCCTTATTTACACCACGTGTCTTACCGGCAACCACAACTTCTCCATGGTCTACACAAATAATTGGTTTAATACTTGCTAAAGTTCCAATAGCTGCTGCTGTCTTAGAAATTCTTCCACCCTTAGCCAAATATTCCAATGTATCTAAACCCGCATAAATATGCACATGCTCTTTTAATTCTTCTAAGCCAGATACAATATTTTCAACACTTCTATTTTCATCAATCCAGTTTATTGCCACTTCACATAGTAAGCGAATTCCAGCAACCGCAGTTAATGTATCTACAATATAGATATTTTCATAATCCACCATGTCTTTTGCCAGACAAGCACTCTGATATGTTCCACTTAGCTTACTCGATAAAGATAAACAAATCAATGTCTCTTGTTTCTTCTTCACTTCTTCAAAGATATCTAAAAATTCTTGTGGTGATGGTTGTGATGTTTTAAAAAATTCTTTTGAATTCATCATCTTCTCATAAAACGTTTCCTTATCAATATCAACACCATCCAAATAATTCTTTCCTTCAATCTGAATTTGTAATGGCACAAAATATAAATTTTTATTTCTAATCTCTTCTTGCGTATAATCACTTGCTGAATCTACTAATAATCGAATCATATTTTTCTCCTTAGTTAACTTAATTAACTGTTCACATTATATACTATTAAAACTTTCTGTCAAATATTTTAAAAAAATACTTGCATTAATTAAAATCATGTAGTAATATAAATGAGCACTTGTCAAGAAAGACGAGTTTCATATACATGGCGCGTTGGAGAAACGGTTAACTCACATGCCTTTCACGCATGCATTCACGGGTTCGAATCCCGTACGCGTCACCATTTTTTAAACAAAGTCCGAAAGGACTTCTTTTTTTATTCAAAACATATTTTTCAGAAATGTTAAGAAATTCGACATTTATTTTTTCATAAAATTGCGCAAACCCTTTCATAGATGATATAATTTAAATCATTGAGGAAGGGTGTTTTTATTATGCACAATAAACGTAGTACATTTTCTGGCAAATTAGGTTTTGTCTTGTCTGCCGCAGGAGCCAGTGTTGGTCTTGGTAACATTTGGCGATTTCCTTATTTAGCCGCAAAATACGGAGGAGGAATCTTCCTACTTATTTACATTGTTCTTGCCTTAACTTTTGGTTATACAATGATTATAGCCGAAACAACACTAGGTAGAATGACAAAGAAAAGTCCAGTGGGAGCTTTTCATACTTTCGCAAAGACAAAGTTTGCATCATTTTCCGGATGGATCAATGCCATTATTCCCATCTTGATCGTACCCTATTATTCTGTAATCGGAGGATGGGTCATCAAATATTTATTTGAGTATTTAAAAGGCGATGCAAAATTACTTGCCACAGATACATATTTTTCAAACTTCATTTCAAACGGAGTATCTACAGAAATATGTTTTATACTCTTTACTTTCTTTACACTCGCCATCATTTATGCAGGTGTTCAAAACGGAATTGAAAGAGTATCCAAATTTATGATGCCAGTTCTTGTCGTATTATCTGTAATCATTGCAGGATATTCAATCAGTCGACCTGGTGCATTTGAAGGTGTTAAATATTTCTTAATTCCTAATTTTGATAATTTTTCATGGATGACCGTAGTAAGTGCTATGGGACAAATGTTCTATTCGTTATCCATTGCGATGGGTATTTTGATCACATTTGGTTCTTATATGAAAAAAGACGTTTCCATTGAAGGTTCAACAGAAAACGTAGAAATTTTCGATACAGCCATTGCGATTATGGCAGGATTGATGATTATTCCAGCTGTATTTTCTTTTTCAGGTGGAAACATGGAAACATTAAAAGCCGGACCATCCTTGATGTTCATCACAATCCCTAAAGTATTCGCAAGTATGGGACTAGGCACAGGTATCGGTATCATTTTCTTCTTGTTGGTGTTATTTGCAGCTATCACAAGCTCTATTGCGCTAACCGAAAGTGCTGTATCCACATTCCAAGATGAATTACATTGGTCTAGAAAAAAATCTACAATCATTTTAGGCATTATTATGATTGGGTTAGGAACACTATCATGTTTAGGTTATGGTCCATTGTCAAACGTAACAATCATCGGAATGCAATTTTTAGACTTCTTTGATTTCTTAACAAACTCAGTCATGATGCCAATCGCTGCCATTGCGATTTGTATCTTTGTTTCAAGAGTTGTTGGATTAGAAAAAGTCGAAGCAGAAATCACAAAAGATGGAAATTCATTCAAACGTAAGAAAATATTCAATTTCATGATTCAATACTTATGTCCAATTTTCGCATTCATTATTTTATTAAGTTCAATTGCGAACGCATTTGGATTTATTTCCATGTAAGCTTAGCTTGTGCTAAGCTTTTTTTGTGCACACTTTTAATGTAAACTAATTGTAGGAGGTAGTTTATGAACATTACAGTATATTTAGGATCAACCTATGGAAATGATCCAGACTTTAAAACAAAAATAATAGAATTAGGAACATGGATTGCCAAAAACAATCATACATTAGTGTTCGGCGGATCTAAAACCGGATTAATGGTAGAACTAGCCAATAGCACATTAAATGCGGGTGGCAAAGTAATTGGTGTAGAAGCACAAATGTTTGTGGATGAAGGTGTCCACATGGATAACCTTACCGAGCTGTACATTGAAAAAGACATTGCCGATCGAAGAACAAGAATGATTGAACTTGGTGATGCTTTCATTGCCTTTCCAGGCGCAACTGGAACATTAGAAGAAGTCAGTGAAATCTTATCAAAACTTTCACTGTACCAACTTGAATGCCCATGCATTTTCTATAATGTGAATGGATATTACGATCATTTAAAAGCATTCCTACAGCACATGATTGATTGTGAATTATCCACACCAAAGCAGCAACAAAACATCTATTTCTTAGATTCATTAAATGAAATCGCAAACGTATTAAAGGACGAGTAAATTTTCTCGTCCTTCTTTATTATGATAATTGTTTTAATATCCACTCTTTATCATTCGTTGTCTTCATTTTATTAAGTACAGCTTCATCTTCAAGGGCCAAACATATTTTAGATAACACTTCCATATGTTCTCCACCCTTACCTGCAATACCAATCACAAGCTGTGCTTTTTCATCCCCAAACTGAATTCCATCCGGATATTGAAGCAATACGATACCTGTTTTATGAATCACATCATCACCATGTGTAGTGCCATGAGGAATAGCCAATCCCATACCAATATATGTAGTTACTAATTCTTCACGTTCCAACATAGCCGGTATATAAGCGCCATCCACATAGCCTAATTCTCTTAACAACTTACCAGCCTCTGTAATCGCTTCTTCTTTGGATACAGAAGGAAGGTTTAATTTAATTCCATCCAATTGAATAACATCTTCTTGAACCGGTTTTGATTCTTCAGCCTCTTCCTTAACAGCTTCTGTCACAATCGAATCACCCGTTGATAGCTGGAAGAATAAATTATCTAAGGCTGGATCTGCCAAGAAGTTTGATATTGTAACTATTTTCGCAAAAGGTGCAGATTTTTTTGCACGCTCTACCAAAGTTTCTTGTACGACCGCAACATCACAATCCACTGGAATATTATCCACAGATGTATTAATTACAGTTAAGTCTGGTCGCACACCTTTTAAACGGTTTCTAAATTTAGTAGCTCCCATTGCACTAGATCCCATACCTGCATCACACGCGAATACGATCTTACGAACCAAAGAAACATCTAATAAAGCTTCACTTCTTCCTTTACTTTCAGCTTTCATAGACTGCATCTTTTTACTAGCTTCATCCAAATTCTTTTCCCCAGCAAGCTTAACGATTGGGCTTGCCACCAAGAATGAAACGCCAGCCGCAATCAAAACACCTAATGCTGTCATGAACACAGAGCCTTTTTCTGCCATAGACAAGAAAGCAATAATTGAACCTGGACTTGATGGACCTTTCAATCCAATATTGAAAATAGAGTAAAATGCAATTGCACAAATATTCCCTAAAATTGGAGCAACAATCACAACTGGATTCATCAAAATATATGGAAAATAAATTTCATGAATTCCACCTAAGAAATGGATAATAATAGCTCCAGGCGCAGAATCTTTCGTTGCTTTGTCTTTCGCAAATAACCA
>JABLTK010123474.1_pt1 | contig 15682 bp, 15 predicted proteins | sample 7160131 | NCBI WGS metagenome assembly JABLTK01 (sample SAMN14651221, study PRJNA627086) | human gut metagenome | isolation source: feces | host: Homo sapiens
CGGAGATGCACTGGACCATGCCGGCGGCAGCAGGGGAGCGTCGTCGGTGAGCAGGCGGGTGACGCCGTGGCGGCGGAGGGTGGTGAGGGCACGCTGTATGGTGCGGTCGGGGTGGTTGTTCTTAGGCAGCTCCACCCGCCACAGGGGGACGTGGTATAGCTCCTCCTCAAAATAGCGGATGCGCCACCCCCGTTCCCGCCAGACCAGATAACCCACCAATCCCATCACCTCCCCAACAGCCTATGACCGTTTTCAGACGGAAATGCCGGTTGCCGGTGGGGGAAAGACATGGTACACTAGGGGTTGGATTTTATAATATAAGGTAAGGAGAACAAGATGATTCGCATCAGCAATATCCGGATGCCGCTAGATTACCAGCCAGAACAGCTGGAAAAGAAGGTGTGCAAGCTCCTGCGCACCCGCAGCGGCATCCAGGCCATCCACCTGGTCAAACAGTCGGTGGATGCTAGAAAAAAATCCGACCTGCACTTTGTCCTCTCCGTGGACGTGGAAGCGGAGGGGGAAGGGGCGCTGGTCAAAGGGACGAACTCCAATCAGATCAAGCTGGTGGTGCGCAAGCCCTACCAGTTCCCACCCGTCCAGCGCACCAGCACCCAGCCCCCCGTGGTGGTGGGCATGGGGCCAGCCGGTCTGTTTGCCGCCCTGTATCTGGCTCGGAACGGCATCCCCGCCATCGTCCTGGAGCGAGGGGCACCGGTGGAGGAACGGACGAAAAAAGTAGAGCAGTTCTGGCGCACCGGTCAACTGGACGCCACCACCAACGTCCAGTTCGGCGAGGGCGGTGCAGGCACATTCTCCGACGGCAAGCTGACTACCGGCACTCATGACCCTCGTATTGGCACGGTATTGGACACCTTTATTGAGATGGGCGCACCGGAGGACATCGCCCATTCCTTCCGTCCCCATGTGGGCACTGACGTCCTCCGCCAGGTGGTGCGGAACATCCGGCTGGAGCTGATTCGCTTGGGCTGCGATGTCCGCTTCGGTCACCAGCTCACCGGTCTCCGCCAGGAGAACGGTCACCTGACCGGCCTCACCGTCACCAGCCCGGAGGGCGCCTACGACCTGGCCACCGATGCCCTCGTCCTGGCCCCCGGTCACTCCGCCCGGGACACCTTTGCCCTCCTCCATCAGGCCGGCGTCCCCATGGAGCGCAAAGCCTTCGCCATCGGCGTCCGCATCGAGCATGACCAGGCCGCCATCAGCCAAGCCCAGTACGGCGACGCCTGGGAACACCTGCCCCCCAGCGACTACCGTCTCTCCTGCCACCTGCCCAGCGGCCGCAGCGCCTTTTCCTTCTGCGTCTGCCCCGGCGGTCAGGTAGTGGCGTCCGCGTCCACGCCGGAGCACCTGGTCACCAACGGCATGAGCTACCGGGCACGAGACGGCCAGAACATCAACGGCGGCTTCTTGGTGGGGGTCAACCCGGAGGATTTCGGCGCAGGGGACGTGCTGGCTGGCGTCCGGTTCCAGGAGCAGTGGGAGCACAGCGCCTACCTGCTGGGCGGCGGTGGGTTCCGCGCTCCGGCGCAGCTGGTGGGGGACTTTTTGCAGGAGCGTCCCTCCACCCACGGAGGTGCCATCCGTCCCACCTATCAGCCCGGCGTCACCTGGACCGACCTGCGTGACTGCCTGCCCCAGTATGTCACCGACACGTTGCGGGAGGCTCTGCCCCTGCTGGACCGGAAAGTCCACGGCTTTGCCCATCCGGAGGCGGTGCTCACCGGGGTGGAGACTCGTTCTTCCTCACCGGTGAAGATTCTGCGGGACGAGAGCTATCAGTGCGCCCTGCGGGGCATCTTCCCCTGCGGCGAGGGCTGCGGCTACGCCGGCGGCATCATGAGCGCTGCTGTGGATGGCATCCGAGTGGCGGAAGCGGTGGCTGGGCAGGGTTGAGCCGGTGGTTTGAGAAAAATTCCTGGAAATCCGAAGAAAATGCGGAAAAAACCTTGCACTCGAGAGGAAAATAGTGTATAGTATTTCAGGATTACGCACACCCAGGTGGTCTGCGCCCTGTGTCCTGCCCGTTTTGGCGGTGGGATTGGCGTGGGAAAAGCCGGGTGGAGGTAACAACTAAAAAGGAGGATTTTATCCATGGCAGTCGTATCTATGAAGCAGCTTCTGGAAGCAGGCGTTCACTTCGGGCATCAGACCCGTCGTTGGAACCCCAAGATGGCAACCTATATCTACACCGAGCGCAACGGTATCTATATCGTTGACCTGCAGAAGACCGTGAAGAAGCTGGAAGAAGCCTACAACTTCGTCAAGGACGTGGCAGCATCTGGCAAGACCGTCCTGTTCGTCGGCACTAAGAAGCAGGCTCAGGAAGCAATTAAGGAAGAAGCAACCCGTTGCAGCATGTTCTATGTCAACTCCCGTTGGCTGGGCGGCATGCTGACCAACTTCAAGACCATGCGTGGCCGTGTGGATCGCATGAATCAGCTGAAGAAGATGGAAGAAGACGGCACCTTCGATATGCTCCCCAAGAAGGAAGTCATCAAGCTGATGCACGAGCAGGAAAAGCTGGAGAAGTACCTGGGCGGCGTCAAGGACATGAAGCAGCTCCCCGGTGCTGTGTTCGTGGTTGACCCCCGCAAGGAACACAATGCCATCGCTGAAGCTCGTAAGCTGAAGATCCCCGTGGTCGCCATCGTTGACACCAACTGCGATCCCGACGAGATCGATTACGTCATCCCCGGCAACGACGACGCCATCCGCGCCATCCGTCTGATCTCCGGCGTCATGGCCAACGCTGTCACCGAAGGCAAGCAGGGCGAGGAAGTCGAAGAAGTCGAAGCAACCGAAGAATAATCTAGTTGAAACCCATCGGTACCGCTGTCCGGCATGGATAGGGGGACGATGCGAAGATTTATGATACACCTGTCATAGGCCCGCCTGGCACGGGCGGGTCTATGTGACATTATGGGAGGTAAATAACATGGCTGTTACCGCAAAAGATGTAAAAGAACTGCGCGAGATGACTGGCGTCGGCATGATGGACTGCAAGAAGGCTCTGGTAGCCTGCGACGGCGACAAGGAAAAGGCAATCGACTGGCTGCGTGAAAAGGGTCTGGCCGCACAGACCAAGAAGGCTTCCAAGATCGCTTCCGAAGGCGTCTCCCTGGCTATCGTCGAAAACGGCGTGGGCGTCGTGCTGGAATGCAACTCTCAGACCGACTTCGTGGCAAAGAACGCCACCTTCCAGGAATTTGTCACCGACTGCGCGAAGGCAGTTGCTGAACAGAATCCCGCTGACATCGACGCTCTGAAGGCCGCTACCTATCCCGGCACCGACCGTACCGTGGACGCTGTCACCGCTGACAAGGTCCTGGCCATCGGCGAAAACCTGCAGCTGCGCCGTTTCGTCCGCTATGACACCGGCCTGAACATCCCCTACGTCCACATGAACGGCAAGATCGGCGTTCTGGTGAACCTGGAAGTGGCTGACGAGCTGAAGACCAACGAGACCGTCATCAACCTGGGCAAGGATCTGGCGATGCAGATCGCAGCAATGAACCCCGCTTACGTTTGCAGCGAAGAAGTTCCCGCTGACGAAGTGGAAAAGGAAAAGGCTGTCCAGCTGGCAAAGGCTCTGGAGGAGAACGCTTCCAACACCAAGATGCCCGAAGAAAAGAAGCAGATGATCGCTGAGAAGAAGGTCGCTGGCCGTATGAACAACTACTTCGCAGAAGTGTGCCTGCTCAACCAGCAGTTCGTCAAGGAAAGCAAGATGACCGTCGAACAGCACGTCAAGGCCATCGCCAAGGAAGTCGGCGGCGACATCAAGGTCGTCAAGTTCACTCGCTTCGAGACCGGCGAAGGCCTGGAAAAGAAGGAAGAAGACTTCGCAGCAGAAGTCGCCAGCATGATCAAGTAATCGCGCTCCGCGACACTGACACGACTAAGCAAACTCAAACGGGCAGTCCTCGGACTGCCCGTTTTTTGCGTGGTGGGAGATACGAGCTTATTTGACAGATTCCACACGGTTTGGTAAAATATTCCCTGTGGAAACCCACCATCCACGTTTCAGGTAGATGGTGTATGGTTCAAAGGATGGTTGCCTGTCATCCCGCGGGAGCGGAATGGAGGCGTGTATGTAGCCCTCGCGGGAAATCTTTTCCGGTGGAGGTGATACATATAACACGTTTTCAGTGGATCAGCATTGCCCTCAGTGCTGCAAGACTGCTTGTTAGTATCATTCGCTTGATACGAGCAAAGAAAAAGTGAGCCATCTGTTGCAGCAGTGGCTCACTAAGGTTGTGACCGAGATCACAATAACGTAGCTTTATATGTTGTGGCAACCATCTGGTTTTCCACACCCTTATTATATCATGCACCTTCCAGCGGTGTCAAACCCAATTTTCACAGCTACAGCTTCCGTTCGGATACGAGCGGAAGCTGTTTTTTTGCCTCGGAGGACGGAGTTAATGGACAGTTTTAAGAGAAATGTAAACCAAGACGGGAAAACTTAACCTCCCCTTTACATTCCCGCGCCCGCCTTTACACACTCTTTCAAAAGCCTTAGCAAAAGTATGGTATTTGCGGAAATAGGGGTTTGCTACAATAATGGTGGCACATTTAGGTTGCACATTCGATAGGAGAACAAAGAATGACGAAGGATTTGTACTTTGAAGAGCTGGAGACGGTCGAAGACCTGATCGACTGGAAGGATGCCGGCGCAGGCGTTGGCTTCGGCTTCGTGATCGGCCTGATCGTCTACGGTGCGGTCGCAACCTAATCAGAACCAAAAGACAGGAATACTCGGAGGAACCACCATGGATAACAAGCAGCTGTACTTTGAAGAACTGGAAACCGTGGAAGAACTGGGCTGGGTGGAAGCTGGTGTCGGCACTGTCATCGGCTTCGGCATCGGCATCGTTGTCTACGTCGCAGTGACCTGATCGCCCGTCGGTCAGAATCCCAAAACGAATCGAGGTGTAGACACATGAACAACAAGAAGAACCTGATGTTTGAGGAACTGGAATCCGTCGAAGAACTGGGCGCATTCTACGACTTCCTGGACGGCGTGGGCAAGGGCCTGGCCATCGGCGGCGGCGTGGTCGCCATCGTTGCAGTTGTGACCTGATCGGTCAACGAGAACAAAAGGAGTATGACACATGAACGACAAGAAGAACCTGATGTTTGAGGAACTGGAATCCGTCGAAGAACTGGGCGCATTCTACGACTTCCTGGATGGCGTGGGCAAGGGCCTGGCCATCGGCACCGGTGTCGTCGCTATCGTCGCAGTTGTGACCTGATCGACGCCACGGCAACGGATGGGCTGGCAGCAGACCACCCGCTGCAAACTTACGTAACTGAAAACATTCCTGTAACCTAAATGTGCTTCCACAACGAGCACGGGCACAGAGGACGCGGCAGCGAAAGGAGCGGCAAGATGGAGCGTTATTTTGGATTCTTTGCGGATCTAATCGAGGAATTTCCGGCGGATGTCGAGGAACAGGCGTTCTACTACGGCAACACCGTGGAACTGTATGACCAGATCTGCCACGGGAACGGGGAGTTCTCCCAGTTCCAGCAGGCCATCGCCCTCCACGGCGGCCCGGTCCTGGACCTGTGCTGCGGCAGCGGTCGCCTGACCATCCCCGCGGCCAAGCTGGGGATGGAGGTGACCGGGGTGGACCTGTCCCAGGATATGCTGGACAAGCTGTCGGACAACCTCCGGCGGCGGAACAAGCGGCTCCTGCCACGGGTCCACCTGTACTGCCAGGATATGGCACAGCTGGATCTGCCGGAGCAGTACGGCACCGTGATGATCGGCGCCACCAGCATCCGGCTGCTGCAAGGCCCCTTTGAGACCTTCTTCGACCACATCTATGACCAGTTGAAGGAGGGGGGCTGCCTGTGCTTCGATATCGAGAACCTGCCCCGGCAGGAACATGAGACCATTGTGACCGGTGACCTGGTGCCCATCACCATGGCGGACGAGGAAGGTGACCTGTCCGTTATCCTGATGCAGCGGCGCTTTGACTACCAGCGTGGAGTGGCGGAGGTGAACATGGCTCGGATCCGTCCGGGCAAGGAGCGCAAGATCTTGCTCACCGCCACCCACTACCGTCTGTTCGGCGTGGACGACATCCGACAGGCGGCCCAGGCCAGTCGATTTGGCCGGGTTGAGGTGACCGGTTTGGAACATAAAGAAGAATGCTTTTGCAAATTGGTGAAATGAGGAGGAAGTGTTATGTTGAACCTGTGTGTATTGGAATTTGTTCGGAATGAGAACGGATTCTTTGTGGCTGCCCAGTCCGCCGCCACCGCCTGTCTGCGGAGCTGCCTGAAGGGGCGTGGCGTCCATTCCATCGCCTACACAGACGACACCCTGCCTTCTCTCAACGACTTGGCGGAGGATGTGCTGTCCATTGCGGACGATGGTCTGGTGCTGGTGGCCAACGAGGAGAACAAGCTGCTGGTCAACGCCCTGGCCTGCCGCATCGCCCAGCTGGAAGACCTGCCCATCTACCTGCTCTACGGCGGCTCGGACCTGAACTGCCAGGCAGAGGAGACGGTGACCACCATCGCGGAAGAAGCACCGGAGGAAACGCTGGCGGAGCTGTTGGGCGCAGAGAAGGGACAGCCGCTGATGAAGTGCTCGCCTTACGCGCAGCAGGTCATCCTGCCCCGAGATGCGGAAAAGTTCGGCATCTGGTTCGGACGTGTGCGGCCTGACGGCAGCCTGGAATACCGGGATGTGCGCGGAGTGGCCACGGACGTGGAGAAAATCGAAGAGGCGTTTCACGGCCTGCACCAGGAGGAACGGAAGACGGTGCCCTGTTCGGGACTGCACTTCCGGGATAAGACGTACCTGGCACAGGTCTTAGCGTGCTTTTCCCAGAACGAAGCGCCCCTGCGCTACCACTGCCCCGTCAGCGGCAGCATCCTGGAGGCCTGTCCGGACGACCTGGACGCCGTGGCTTGGGACGTCTCTCTGGAGGCGGATTGGAACCTGACCAAAGAGGCGACAGAGCTGGAACGGCTGCTCCAGGCGGGCAAGCTGGCAGCGGTCAACCTGGACGGTACCCTGTTGGCGCAGGCGCACCCCATCTGGACGCAGCTGGCGACCGCCGCCGAACAGGGGCAGCTGAAGTTGACCGTCCACGGAACCATCCCCGATACGGCAGACCTGGCCTGGGGCAGCCTGCTCCGCGCCACGGCACTGCGCTACGTACCCTTCTCCAAAGGCTTCGTGAAGAGCCGCACCGGCGTCTATTCCGGCGTGGTGCTGGATGGCTACGTGAAGCACGTGGAGGTGCTGGCGGAGGAACTGGACGAAACTATGTACGAAACCATCAACGAACTGGCCAGCATCAACTCCTCTATCTACTGGAACCCCACCCATGGCGCAGATCGCGGGACGGCGCTGACCTTTGACCAGGCGGGGGTGGCCACGGTGGCAGACCCCACCTACGAGGCGGATCAGGCGGCGAAGCTCCGCCACAACGCCATCGGCAGCAACCTGCTGCGGATGGTGGACGACTACCTCTGTGTGGACGACCTGGCCTACCACGCGCCCCAGAAGATTCGGGAGATCCCGTACACGGAGGGCAAACGCCGCATCGCAGAATTGGAAGGGGCGTTCGGCACGCCCCAGGCGGCCTTTTATCTGTTCTCGGTGGACACGCCGGAGGACTACGCCTGCTTCCTGGCGGACGCGGAGCAGTTCAAGGAGACCCACACCTTTGCCGGTCTGCCCCTGGCCTACGGGTACCTGAAAAACTACTGCCGGTTCATGAAGAGCGGCACCTGCATGGTGGATAAGCTCCCCCGCATCCAGCTCACCGGCGACGGCAATGTGTACCTCTGTTCCAATTTTGACCACCCCATTGGTACCCAAAAGCAGGCCATTTTCGAGCTGACTCAGAACTGTTACGTGCAAAAGGAGAACCAGATCAAGGAGCGGGACTGCAACCACTGCGTGGCTCGGAGCTGGTGTACCAAATGCACCCAGGTGCCGGTGTTCATGGCGGACTACTGCGACATCATGCGCCACCGCACCCACGTCATCGACTACATCATGGCGGGGCTGGTGTACCTGGATATGACCTCCTCCATCCCCGTCCTCCGCAACCGGAAGCCGGAGGAGCTGAAGGTGACCAGCGAGTATATGTACAACCTGACCGACCCGGCGGATACGGGCAGCGAGCTGCCCTATTTCCCCAAGTTCAGCTACCTGTTCACAGACGGCGACGCAATGCACGTGCTGTGGTCCGCCGCCAGCGGGAAGTTCTTCCGCATCAGCCCTCAGTTCGCCCTGTTCTCCGAGATGCTCTTCAAGCGTCTGCCGGTGGCGGGCATCGTGGAACGGTTACGGGAGATGCTGCACACAAAAGAAGAAGAAAATCAGACCATTGTCGAGACCATTGCCAAGGTATTGAACGAGTCCGGGGCAATGTATCGACCCATCAAGAGATAATGGAGCGAAGCGTATGAATGGGAACGGAGTCATCCGCAGCGGCTACCCCTTCGGCTGGGGTGCCTATGAGAGCACGCTGGTGCGTGGGGACGGGATGTATGTGTTTGACCAGAACGGCAAGCGCTACCTGGATCTGTGCAGCGGCCTTTGGAATATGCCGCTGGGCTATTCCGAGCGACGGATCAAGGCGGTGGTGAACAAGCAGATGGAGCAGCTGCCCTTCTCCAACCTGCTGGTGTTCTCCTCAGACATTCAGACCCAGTACGCCCAGCGGCTGCTCCAGTGGATGGGGGATTTCGGCTGTGTCCTCTACACCTGCAGCGGCTCGGAGTCGGTGGAGGCGGCCATCAAGACCTGCCGCCAGTATCAGTGCCTCCGGAATCGCCCGGAGCGCAGACGCATCGCCGCCTTCACCCTGTCCTACCACGGCACCTCCTACGGCGCCATGAGCGTCAGCGGCATCGACCAGATCTTGACCGACGTCTACCGCCCCTTGGTGCCGGAGATCAGCTGGGTGACCGTCCCGGCAGACTATGAGGACGAGGACGCCTGGCGTCAGGCCATCGACGGCCTGTGGGAGCGGGAAGGGGACTACCTGGCCGGCTTCATCGTGGAGCCGGTGATGGCCTCCGGCGGGGTGGTGCCCATCCCCAACCCGGTCCTTCAGCACATCCAGCAGCGCTGCCGAGAGCGGGACGTGCTGCTGGTGGCAGACGAGGTGGCCACTGGCTTCGGCCGCACCGGCACCCCCTTCGCCTGGCAGCAGGCGGAGATCACCCCCGACCTGGTCTGCCTGTCCAAGGCCATCAACAACGGCTACCTGCCCCTGGGCGTCCTGGTCTTCTCCCAGGCCTGCGCCGACCTGTTCGCGGAGCAGGGTGCCAGCCTGGAGCACTTCTCCACCCAGGGTGGCAACGGCGCCGCCGTGGCGGCGGCCGTGGGGATGCTGGACTGCATGAAAAACTACGACCAGTTCCGCGTGAAGGAGAAGGGCGAACTGCTGCTGACCCGGCTGCGGGAGGGGCTGGCGGGACGCGCCAGTGTCCGTGGCCTGGGGCTGATGGCGGCGGTGGATTTCCCCAAGCGGTTTGACAGCCTGCAAATGCTCCAGGTGGTGGAATTGTTCAAAAAACGGGGTATTTTGGTGTATATGTACAACAATGAACCCTTCAACCGAGGCGTCAGCTTCTTCCCGCCCTTCCTCATCACCGAGGCGGAGTTGGAGCGCTGCGTCCAGAAGATCCTCTCCATCCTGGGGCGGCTGCTGTGAGGGGGTGACCGGATGTTTGTGAACCATTTGGAGATCTTCCCCGACCGGCGCGCCCAAAACCCAGAGCCGTTTTACCTGGTCAAAAACACCGCCTCCGGCCGCTACGTCCGCCTGGGCGGCGCCGAGACCCGCTACCTGCTGCAAAAGCTCCACACCACCCAGACCCTCCCCGGTCTGGAAGGAGCGCAGACCCTGGCGGAGCCTCAGCGGAAGCTGCTGGACGAGAAATTCGACCAGTGGGGCTTCCTCCAACCGGCGGAAGGGCAGGCGGCAGGGAAGAAGCCGCTGGACCTGACCAAGATCAAGCTGGTGGAGTGCAACGTGGAGCGGGTCATCCACCGGGTGTACCCGGTCTACAGCAAGTTCTTCACCCGCAAGAGCCTCATCCTGTTCTGCCTGCTCCTGCTGGCCTGCGTGGGCATTGTGGCCTACAGCGTGGCACAGACCCTCAGCGGGACGGTGACGGAGGAGTCGGCCATCACCCTCCAGTTCAGCTGGACGGATATTGGCATCACGGCGGTGCTGCTCTTATTCAGTTTGGCCGCCCATGAGCTGGCCCATGCGGTGGTGTGCAAAAAGTACGGCGGGGAAGTGAAGTCCATGGGGCTGCTGCTCTTCTTCCTCATCCCTTGCTTCTACTGTGACGTCACCGACGTCTATAAGATCCCGTCCCCCAAGCACCGGGCGCGAGTGGCCTTGGCGGGGGTGTACGTGAACGCCTTTTTGGGCGTGGCCTTCCTGCTCCTGGCCTTTGTGCTGACCCTGTTGGGGCGGGTGGTGCTGCCCTTCTACTACTTCGCTCTGTCCAACCTGGTGGTGAGCGTGTACAACCTGATCCCCCTGGTCAAGCTGGACGGCTACTGGTTCCTGAGCGCCGTGCTCCAAGTGAACAACCTGATGGACAAAGGGTTTTTGATGGCCTATGCCACCTTCTTCCACCGGAACACCCTGCCGGAGCTGCGGATGCCTGCCGGGCAGCGTCGGCTGCTGGCCGGGTACGGGGTGGCGGCGCTGTTGTTCAAGCCCCTGTTCTGGGGATACAACCTGTACGCCATCAGCACCCACCTGCCGGTAGAGGACTGGGTGAAATGGGGGCTGCTGTGCGTGGGCGTGGCTATCATGGCGTCTGACTTTTATCGGACCCTTCGCCACGCCGGTGGGATGATCCGGCAGGATTATCGGCGCTTGACCCAGATGATGTGAGTTGAGAAAGGAATTTGTGCGATGGAAATTGCAGTTGAAAATCTGACGAAATATTATGGGAGCTTCTGCGCCGTGGACGGCATGAGCTTCTCCTTCCAGAGCGGGAAGATCACCGCCATCGTGGGCCGCAACGGCTCCGGCAAGACCACCACCATTCGCTCCCTCCTGGGACTCATCCCCATGGACAGCGGCAAGATTTTGGTGGACCACCGGGAACAGGGGCTGGAGCTGAAGCACGTGGGCTACCTGGCGGAGGAGCGGGGGATGTTCCCCAAAGAGACCGTCCAAAGCCAGCTCCTCTTCTTGGCGCGGCTGAAGGGGATGAGCGCCAAGGCGGCTGACCAGTCCATCCGGCGCTGGCTGGAACGGCTGGAAATTCCCCAGTACCAAAAGAGCAAGCTGGAGAGCCTGTCCAAGGGCAACCAGCAGAAGATCCAGATGATCGCCAGCCTGGTACACGACCCGGAGGTCATCATCTTCGATGAGCCCTTCAGCGGCCTGGACCCGGTGAATATGCAGATGGTCATCCGCCTGCTCCAGGAGCTGCGGGACGCAGGGAAGTGCATCCTGGTGTCCAGCCATCAGCTGCCCCTCATCGAGCAGGTGTGCGAGGACATCTGCATCATCAACCGCTCCAAGCGGGTGTACTACGGCCCCTTGGAGGCGCTGAAAGCGCGGTACGGAGAGCGCTTCGTCCGGTTCAGCACCGCAGGCGGCACCCTGCCTGCCGGTCTGGCGGCAGAGGAAGTGGGGGCGAACCAGTACAAGGTGCGCCTGGGCACCAAGGAAAATCCCACGTTCCACGATGTCTTGCAGAAGCTGGTGGAAGCCCAGGTGCCGGTGGACGCACTGGAGCGCTCTCAGGAATCGTTACAGGAAATCTTCTTAAATCTGGTCGGCGAGGAAGGTGTGGAAGCATGAAACAGAAAAGTGTGATGGGCGATTTCGCCACAGTATTTGGTTACTACCTGAAGAAGGAGATGCGCAGCAAGGTCTATCTCATTGTGACCATCCTGCTCTGCGTCATCAGCCTCTCCTCCTGCTTCCTCCTCAACCTGTTCACCCAGGAGGGGGACAAGCAGCCCCTGTACGTGGTGGATCAGACCGGAATGTTCCAGTCCTCCATGGAGGCGGCGGAGCTGCCCAAGGACTACTTCGAGGACATCACCCTGGATTTCTCCGAGAAACAGGACATCACCAAGGTACAGATCACCACCGGGGTCAAGGAGGACGAAAAGGCTTACGCCGTGCTCACCGAAGAGGGCGGCAGCGTGACCCTGACTGTCTATGACAGCGGCAGCGTGTCCACGGCGGACGCACAGGCGCTGCTCAACCTGGTGCAGGGGGTCTATCAGCAGCAGAACCTGGAACAGAGCAAGCTGACGCCGGAAGAGGTGGCCACGGTGACCCGGCAGGTGGCCTTCCAGGCGGTGAACCCGGTACAGGAGTCGGAGAACTTCTGGAGCACCTACATCCTGTATATGCTCATGACCATCGCCATCGTCATGTACTCCTGCGCCTCCGGCAACGAGGTGGCCTATCTCAAGACCAACAAGGTCATGGAAGTGGTCACCACCTCCATCAAACCCTTGCCCTTCTACCTGGGCGTCACCCTCTCCATCGGCCTGACCGGCCTCATCCAGCTGGTGGGCATCGTGGTCTGCTTCGTGGCCTCCTATCAGCTCTCCGGGGTGGACCTGTCCAGCCTGAGCAGCCTGGGCGTCACCCTATCCCCCCTGCAGCCCCATGAGATCGCGGCCTTCCTGCTCCTCTTCCTCGGCGGTTTCCTGCTCTACTCCTTCATCAACACCGCCATCGCCTCCATCGTCAACAGCAACGACGACCTGACCACCACCCTGGTGCCAGTGGAGATGCTGGCCATGGTGCAGTTCTTCGTCAGCATCTTCGCCCTCCAAGCGGACAGCACCCTGACCATGGCCTGCTCCTACATCCCATTCACGTCTCCGGCGGTCATGTTCGTCCGCTACATGATCGGCTTCGCCGGGGTGGGCGAGCTGGCCCTGTCCCTGGTCATCCTGTACGCCGCCGTGGCCGTCCTGGCGGTGCTGGGCGCGCGGCTGTTCAGCCGTGGCGTGGTACACTATGGCACCATGAAGGCATTCAAGTGGAAGAGAGCGTAACAAAACATGGAAATTACCTTTCAAACCAAGACCATCCTCATCACCGGCGCGGCAGGCCAGCTAGGCCACGCGGTCGCCAAAAGCTACAGCGCCTCCGGGGCGCAGCGCCTGCTCCTGCTGGACAAGCCGGAACAGCGTGCCGCCCTGGAAGCCCAGGCGCAGGAACTGGAAGGACGCTATCCCGCCTGCGCCGTCCACGTCTACTGTGCCGACCTGGTGGAGACGGAACAGATTCAAGCAGTGACCGCCCAGATACGCCAGGACGGCTTTGGGGTGGACGTGCTGGTGAACATCGCCGGGATGAACTTTCTGGAAAAGGCGGTGGACGTGGAGGAAGACGTCTGGGATTACCTGATGGACCTGAATTTAAAAGGCAGCTTCTTCCTGACCCAGCAAGTGGCGCAGGATTCCCTGTTGGATCGGGGAGGCAATGTGATCTTCATTGCCTCCCAACACGCCGTGGTAGGCAATCATATGCGCGCGGCCTACTGCGCCAGCAAGAGCGGCCTGCTGGGGCTGATGCGGGTGCTGGCGCTGGAGTGGGCGGCCTTCGGCGTCCGGGTCAACACCGTCTCGCCTACCTACATCCTCAACGACAAGAACCGGGACGTGCTCAACAACGCCAACTACAAGCGGAAATACCTGCAGCGCATCCCCCTCAAGCGTTACGCCCGGCCGGAGGACGTGGCCAACGCCATCCTGTTCCTCACCAGCGACCAGGCGTCCATGATCACCGGCCATAATCTGATGGTAGACGGCGGCTATACCGCGGTCTGAGATAGGAGGAATTTTTGTGGAAAGTGTCGTGTACTTCGTCAAATCCAACTGCGACAACCGAGAGCTGGCACGGAACAACTATATGCCGCCTCTGGGGCTCATGTCCATCGCCAACGTCCTCCGCCTCCACGGCTATTATGTGGAGATCATCGACCTGAGCATCAAAAACTACAGCACCGAGGACATCAACCAGATCATCCAGCGGCTCAACCCGCTGCTCATCGGGTTTTCGGTGTATACGGAGAACGTGGACGCCACCTTCAATATGTGCAAATACTTCAAGCGCCGCTTCCCTCATATCCCCATCGTCTTCGGCGGCCCTCATCCCACCTTGGACTCCACCTATTGTATGCGCAAGCGCTACGTGGACTTCATCTCCATGGGGGACGGGGAGCAGAACAGCCTGGAGCTGGTGGAGGCCATCCGGACGAAGCAACAACTCATCAAATTCTCTGACATCCACGGCCTCATCTACCTGGACGAGCACAAAAAGTACCAGTACGGCAAGCCCCGCCGGAACCTGGAGAATCTGAACCTGATCCCCATCATCAACCGGGACTACATCCCGGAGTCCTACCAAGCCCTCAGTCCCACCGTCTATTCCAGCCGTGGCTGTCCCGGCCGGTGTATCTACTGCGCCGCCCCCAGCATGTCCGGCGGGAAATATCGCATCCGGGACATTGAGAACGTCTTTTTGGAGACCCTCATGGTCACCCACTGCTGCGGTGGTCCCAGGGAAATTTTCTACATCGACGACACCTTCACCGTCTTCCGCCAGCGGGTGGAACGGTTCGTGGAGCTGTGCGTCCAGAGCAAGGTGCCCCTGACCTGGCGCTGTGAGTCCCGTGTGGACGCCATGGTGCGCAACAGCGACCTGCTGCCGGGGATGAAGAAAGCAGGGTGCAAGCGCATCCAGTTCGGCATTGAGAGCGGCAACCAGCAGGTGCTCAACAGCATCCGCAAACAGATGAAGCTGGAGGACGCCCGGATGGTCATCGGCAAGACCATCGACAGCGGCATCCCTGTGGCTACCAGCTTCATGTTCGCCCACTACTGCGACACCGAGGCCACCATGACGGACACCCTCAACTTCATGGAGGAGCTGAAACGGAAGTACGGCTCCATGATCGACGTGGTCTACGGCCTGAACACCCCCTTCCCGGGCACGTACCAGTACGACCACATGGAGGAATTGGGGATGCACTACACGGTCAACTCCTATGCCCAGCTGGATATGTACGGGCCGGTCATCGAGACTGCCCAGTTTGACACCAAGATGCAGCTGGACTTTTACGCCAGAGCGGGCAAGCTGATGGCGAACAACCGGTTGGAGGCGAAATAAATGGAACATCTGCTGCTGCAAAATCTTGTCGGCTCCGTCTTGGCCGGAGCGCACATCTACGGCGACCGGGACAGCCGCTGGCTGGGTCTGAAACCCAGCGCCAAGTCCACCGTGACCATGTACCTGGACCGCGCCCACATCCAGTCCATCCTCCACGAGGACGGCACCCAGGAGACCCTCCGGCCGGGCATCCCCCGGGAGGAACAGACCGACCTGGCCATCCCTACCGAGCGCGTCCTGCTCCTCCGGGTCAAGGGCGGCGTCAGCTACCGGGGTGGGGTCATCGACCCGCTGCCTGGGGTGCCGGTGCCGGAAGGGTACTGGCTGGAACCGTCCCCGGGGAGCGGTATTGTGCTGCACATTCCCATGGAAGAGGTGGAGGAGGTGTTCGGACAGTGAAGAAGATCTTGTGTATGCTCATGCCCTACGGCGGGCACTTTTACCCCAATTTAGAATTGCTCCGGCGAAGCCGATCATGTAGCGGACGAACATGACCGCCG
>JABLTK010134776.1_pt1 | contig 15674 bp, 14 predicted proteins | sample 7160131 | NCBI WGS metagenome assembly JABLTK01 (sample SAMN14651221, study PRJNA627086) | human gut metagenome | isolation source: feces | host: Homo sapiens
CGGCGATGGCGGCGGGGCGGCGCGCGGCGGAGTCGACGGCCGGGGAGGTATTGATGTTCCGCGGGCATCTGATTCGCGCGCTGTATCACGCCTGCGCCGGAGGGCACACGGAGAACGCCGAGAACGTGTATTCCTCGGCCATTGCGTACCTGCGGGGCGTGTCTTCGCCGGGCGAGGAGGAATATCCGCAATATTCGTACACGACGGAGATTCCGATGGCGGCGATTCAGGAGGCGCTGGCGGACCGGGAGGATGTGCTTCTGCTGGACGAGCTGGCACCGGAGGATCAGCTGGAGGTGATCGAGCGCAGCGAGACGGGGCGTGTCACGCGGATTCGCGTGGGGCTTACGGCGCTGACGGGGACGGAGTTCCGGCGTGCGCTGGGGCTGCGGTCGACAAATTTCGAGATGGAGTTCTCGGGGAAGACGGTGATTTTCAGGACGATCGGCTATGGGCACGGCGTGGGGATGAGCCAGACCGGCGCGGACGCGATGGCGGCGCGCGGGGCGGGGTATGAGGAGATTCTTGCGTGGTATTATACCGGCGCGGAGCTGAAGGTTCCGGCGGGGGTGGCTGTATGAGGGCGCACGCATGAAATTTTCGGCAGGAGCGCATGGAAGAGAGCGCTCCTGCCGAAGGCTTTAGAGGAGATTGAGCGCGGCGAAAAGGGCGTGTCACGCGGATTCGCGTGGGGCTTACGGCGCTGACAGGGACGGAGTTCCGGCGGACGCTGGGGCTGGGAATCGCGGAAGAGATCACCTTTGCCGCGGCGATGGCGATTACGAAGCGCTCCGAGCGGGACGGCGTGAAATTCGAAAGGGACTAAATGGAAACCGTCGGATGAAACGACTTCCGCAATCGGCGCGAAACCGGGCTTTGCAACGGGGCGGCGGTGTGTTATAATGAGGGAAAGCGTTTACGAAAGAGGAGCGGTGAAGGATGAAGATTTCAAAGGCCGACGCCCGCACGTGGTTTGAGTTTTTTGCGTCTCTGCCGGAGTATGAGGAGCTTTCTCCGCGGCAGGAGGAAATCGTCTGGGCGGCGCTCAGGCAGATTGAGGAGGCCGTGGAGGCGGAGCAGCGCCGTCTGATCGGGGAGATTCCCGGCGTGGACTCGCTGGACGGGCGCACGCTGTTTGTGGGCCCGAAGGAGAGGTTTTCGGCGGGCTGCCGCTCGTGTCTGATGGGCACGGGGCTGAGCGCCATCCGCAAGACGAACCGCTGCAACGTGCAATGCCGGTTCTGCTACAACTACGGCGAGCTGGACTGTCAGCCGCCCATCGGCGAGGGCATGTGGGAAATCGGCGGCGCGAAGTATGCCGAGGAGGACATTCCGCTGCTTCTGCGCGCGTCCAACCGGCCGACCGGCGTTTCATATGTGTATCTGGAGCCGTTCATGGAGATCGAGAAGTATTACGGCGTCATCCGGATTTTCCGGGACGCGGGCATCCATCAGCATCTGTACACAAACGGCACGCTGGCCACGGAGGAAAACCTGCGCGCGCTGGGCGAGGCGGGGCTGGACGAGCTTCGGTTCAATCTGGGCGCGTCGGGCACGGCCGACCGCGTGATTGAGAACATTCGCGCGGCGAAGAAGTATATCCCCACGGTGGGCATCGAAACGCCGATGACGCCGGAGTATTTCGCGGCGTTCCACAAAAAGAAGGCGGCGATTCTGGACACCGGCGTGGACTTCATGAACTGCGCCGAGCTGCACCTGAACCCCAACAATCTGGGGAATTATCTGGGCGAGAACCTGTATATGACGCGCCACGGCTATCTTTCGCCGGTGTTCAGCCGAAGGCTCACGCTGAAGCTGATGCGCGAGGCGGCGGAGGAGCACTGGCCGGCGCTGGTGCACGACTGCTGCAACATGACCAAGTTTGCCCGCGACATTAACCTGCGCGCCAGGGAGGGCGGCTGGTTCGGCGCGACGAGCTACGGCATGGAGTTCCCGCGGCTGCCGTATGAGGCGTTTTTGCCCATCCTGAACGATCCGGAATTCCATTTTCTGAAGGAGGAGCCGCTGCCGGAGGGCTACCGGCCGGGAGACCTGACGTTCTGACGAAGGTTAAGTTTTGAAATTCCTGTTGACCCTGACGCTGCGGAATGCCTTATCCTTACGCCTGCGCGAAGGGAGGATGCGAGCATGAAGACCGTGAAGGAAGTGAGCGAGCTGACCGGCGTCAGCGTTCGCGCGCTGCACCACTACGACGCCATCGGGCTGCTGCGTCCCACGCGGGTGACGGAGGCGGGCTACCGCCTGTATGACGGCGAGGCACTGAAGCGGCTTTGGACGATTCTTCTCTTCCGGGAGCTGGATTTTCCGCTGGCGGCGATCCGGGCGATTCTGGATAACCCGGCGACCGACCGCGAAAACGTGCTGAATGCGCAGATTGAGCTTCTGGAAATGCGCAGAAACCGGCTGGACGGCGTGATCCGTCTGGCGAAAAACGTCAGGGACAGGGGAGGGGAAGCCATGAGCTTTCAGGCATTTGACAGGGAAAAACAGAAGGAGTACGCCCGCCGCGCAAAGGAAACGTGGGGCGGCACCGAGGCTTATCGCGAATTTGAGAAAAAGGACGCGGGCCGCGCGCCGGAGGAAAAGGAAGAAGTGAACGAGGGATTGATGCGCATCTTCCGCGAATTCGGCGGCCTGCTGGCGCTCGACCCGGCTGACGCGCCCGTGCAGGCGCAGGTGAAGGCACTGAAGGACTACATTACGAAGCATTTCTACGACTGTAAGCCGGAAATTCTCGCCGGGCTCGGGCAGATGTACGCCGCGGGCGGTGAGATGACGCAGAATATCGACGCCGCGGGCGGTGAGATGACGCAGAATATCGACGCCGCGGGCGGGAAAGGCACCGCTGAGTTTGTAGGAAGAGCCATTGAGATTTTCGTGAAACACTGAAGCAAACCTTCTTCCGTTTCGGTTTTCAAAATGGAAGAAGGTTTCTTATGTTTTGGGGCGAAGGTCTTATGTTATTCTTCATTTTTGCCAATAACATAAGAGAAAACGGGAGATTGATTTACACTTTTAAGGCTCAAAGGGCGAAATGTCTTATGTTATTCAAATAACGTAAGAAAATGTCGGGAAATGTCTTATGTTTTGTCTTTACTTTTTACGGATTCCGTGATACCATAAGAGCGTGGAGGGATGCCGTATGGTTGAAAGGGAGCTTATGGAGCTGATTCAGCAGATACAGACGCGGGGCTGCGAGGAGCAGACGACGGAGGTAAAGTCCGCGCGCGGCGGCTGTCCCGAGAAGCTGTATGATACGATTTCCGCGTTTTCGAACCAGAACAGCGGGGGCGTGTTCGTGTTTGGACTGGATGAAAAGGCGGGCTTCCGGAAGCTGGGCGTTTACGATGCGCAGGATCTTCAGAAAAAGGTCATGGAGTACTGCGAGCAGATGACGCCGATTGTTCGTCCCGTGTTCACGGTGTGCGACGAAGACGGCATGGTCTTCGTGTCGGCCGAAATTCCACCGGTGGATATAGCGGATCGGCCGTGCTTTAAGACGGCAAAGGGCAGGCTTCAGGGTTCTTATATCCGCGTGGGAGACGCGGACAAGCCGATGACGGAGTATGAGGTGTACAGCTATGAAGCGTTCCGGAGGAAGTACCGGGACGATATTCGCGCGGCGGAAGGGGTTTCGATCAAGTCGCTGGATGCGGCGAAGGTGGAAATCTATCTGGCGAAGAAACGCGGCGAACGGCCGAATCTGGCGGTGCTGCCGCTTGAGCAGCAATATGAACTGACAGGCGTTATGCGGGACGGCAGGGTTACGATGATGGCGCTTCTGCTGTTCGGCGTGTATCCGCAGGCATATTATCCGCAATTAAGCATAATCGCCAGCAGCGTCCCCGGCAGGGAAATCGGAACGCTGAATCCCGCGGGGAACCGCTTTCTGGATTCGAAGCGCATAGAGGGCACGCTGACCGACATGCTGGAAGGGGCACTGGCCTTTGTTCGCACCAATATGCGAACGGCGATTAAAATCAATCCGCAGACCGGGGATCGGGAGGACGTGCCGCAGTATCCCCTCGTCGCGGTTCGCGAAGCCGTGTTGAACGCGCTTGTGCACAGGGACTATAGCTTCCACACGGAGGGAATGCCGATTCAGCTTACCATGTATGAGGATCGAATGGAGATCATCAATCCCGGCGGGCTGTACGGCCGCCTGACGGTGGATCAGCTGGGGCGGACGCAGCCGGACACGAGAAATCCGGCGCTGGTTACAGCGATGGAGACGCTGGGAAAGACGGAGAACCGTTATTCCGGCATTCCGACCATCCGCTATGTCATGAAGGAAGCGGGACTTCCCGCGCCCGTGTTTTCGGACGCGCGCGGAATGTTTAAGGTTGTGCTGTACAATCATGCGGAGGAAGCGCGGACGGGCGATTCGAAAAAGGCGAAAATCGCGGATGAAAAGGGACTGCTCGCATTCTGCCGCACACCCCGCACGCGGGAGGAAATCATCGAGCATATCGACCTTGCTTCCGGGCAGTACGCGTTCAGGCGGTATCTGGCGCCGCTGCTTCAGGCGGGCGCAATCCGCATGACGAAGCCGGAAGCGCCGCGCAGCCGGGATCAGCGGTATGTGACGGCTGAATAGGAAAAGAAACCCCGCGGCGTGCGATCCGAGGGGAACGCGCGCTGCGGGGAGGGTAAGAAGCGTCTCGGGCGAGGTTAGTTATCCGCGCCGGAGGACGTGGTGTATTTGATTTCGCCGGGCATGATCATGCCCTCGGCGCGGGCGTACTGCTCGATGCCTGCGTCGCTGCGGGCGTATTCGAGGTCGCTCTTCAGGGAGAGCACGCGCTCGCTCAGCGCCTGCTTCTGCGCGAGAAGCTCCGCTTCCTGTGCCTTCAGCTGATTGCAGCGGTTGTTCGAAATCAGGTACAGCGGCGCGAAGACGAGCACGAACGCGATAAACAGAACCACCCAGAAGCGTGGCGTGGCGTTCAGGGTATTCTTTACAGAAGGCTTCATAGGCGTAGGCATGGCGGTCATCCTTTCCGGCGGGCGCGGAGGTCGTTCATGGAGGTTTACTCTTATGAATTCGACCGAAGTCTCTTTTTTCCTGCTTCACTTGCAAAAGAAATGAAATATTTCTTTAAAAACATGCTTTTGCACGAATTTGGAAAGCTGTTTTTGAAGAAAGCTCACAACTGCATCGAGGGCGGGCTGGAGGCCGAAGCGATAGAGCGTTACGCCGCAGGCGGCGCCGAGCAGCGCGTACAGCCGAACGTCCAGCCGGGTGGCGAGAAACAGGAAGCCGCAGGTTTCCAGCAGCGCGCCGACGGCGAAGAGCACGTCGAGCAGCGCCGTCAGCACGCCGCCCGCCATCGTAAGGCGGCGTACGCGCCGCAGCACGTCGTACCACGCGCCGACCAGCGCGCCGCACACGAGCATCGCCAGAAACACATAGGCTTGCCCGTCCGTGTAAAACAGCATGGGTCAGCGGAGGATGCGCCGCAGCGCGCCCTTTTTCGGCTGGCGTTCGTCGTAGACGATCGAATCGACCTTGCCCGTGGCCACCAGCCGCCCGTCCTCAAGGTTCAGCGATTCCACGTGAAGTCCCTGCCCGGTGACGGTGATCGTTCCGCCGGATGTCGCCGCGACGATCGTCTGCTCGCTGAACAGATCCACATCCGAAACGCCCGTCAGAACGGCTCTTGCCCGGTTTTCCAGCGTCAGTCCGTGCGGACGAACCTCCGCCGTTGTCGTCGCGTCCTTCATAAAACATCCCTCCCCGCCAAAGGATATTCAAAGGAATGATGTTTATTCCAAACATGTGGACGGGGGAGCAAGCTCCCCCGCCACTGCCACCCCCTTGGGAAGCGGATACGATTTCCTGCGGAAATCGTTTTGATTGGAAGTTCGAGAGGGCTGCGACCCTCTCGCGCTCTCCCGGGGGGGTGGCGGGGATGATGGTTTCTGGTGGGGCGGTTTTTAGTAGGTATCCACGCAGCGCGTGGTGACGGGGAAGGCGAAGGTGGAGGATGGGGCGAGGGAGAGGATTTGTTCTTTATAGGGGAAGTCGTGCGCCGCGTTGAAGCGGTCGTCGATGCCGTACCACGGTTCGATGCAGACATATTTTGCGCCGGGCTTTGCCCAGACGCCCAGGCAGGGTGCGCCGCCGAAGTCTACGTGCACGCCGCGGGTGTTTTTACGCGCGAGTGTTGCGCCGCGGGAGCGCAGGCCGGAGAAGATCAGTGCGTCGTGCGCGAAGGTATCCGGCAGGATCTCGATTTCGCGGCTTTCGCGGAATACGGGAATTGTTTTTTCGGCGCGAAGCGCGTTTGCGTCCAGCCGGAACGCGTCCGCGGTCTCGGGTTCGTCCAGAATCAGGCGGTCGCCCATTTCGCACTGGAAGCCGGGATGCGCGCCGATGGAGAAGTACATGGTCTCATCTGAGCGGTTCGTGACGCGGAATTCCATGCGGAAGCCGTCCGCGAGCAGCGTATAGGTGGCACGCAGCTCGAAGGCGAAGGGGAAGGCTTCGCGCGTGGCATCGTCGTCGGTGAGGAGCAGGGTGAAGCTGTCCTCGGTCTGGGTTTCGAGCGCGAAGCGCATGCGCTTGGCGAAGCCGTGCTTGCGCAGGGTGTAGCTGCGGCCGTTCAGGACGTAGGTGTCGTCGCGCAGGCGGCCGACGATGGGGAACAGAAGCGGCGACTGGCCGTTCCACACATTCCGATCCTGCCAGATGTATTCATAGGGCTGAGCCGTGCGGACTTCCTGAAAGCTGGTCAGCTCCGCGCCCATGTCTGACGCGCTCAGTCGAAAGCGCTCGTTTTGCAGCGAATAAATCACGTGAGTTCCTCCCATGCCATTTTTTCGTATGATACCCGTTTTTGCCGCGTTTGTCAATGAAGGATGCCGCGCGTTCAAAACGACGGGTACGATTTTCAACCGGCAGAAATGACAAAAGCCCCGCCGAAGCGGGGCGAGGAATCATCCTCGGAAGCGAATAATCGCCGTTACTATCCAGCACACAACTGCAATAGCAGCAAGGCATACTGCGACGGTTATCAACGTGTTCCCTGTATAATATAATTTCATAATATAGTCGAACCGTTCTGCTGGTAATGAATCTATATTTGCCTTTTGTCTCTGCATATGCAGTCCCACAACTAAAAGCAATACTGTTACAAAACTTACTACAATCGATACCCTCGTCATTATTGTTTTCATATAATCCTCATTTTGTCGGCTTGCCCCATGCGTCGTACTCGTATTCTACTACAAGCGTGCCCGCATTGTCAAACAGCCCGATGACGGCTCCCGGCAAATTGGATGCCGTGCGCTTCAAACGACGGATGCCCGGCCTGCGCGGCGGGGCATCCGTGTTTCGGAAGTCGGCTATTCGTCCAGATATTCAGCGGCGGTGCGGATGTCTTCCAGAATCTCCGCCTTCCATTCGGGGTTTTCGACGCGCTGAACGCGCCGACGGAGACAGGCAAGGAAATCCGCGCTGCGGGTTTTATCCATAATGTCCTCGAAGACCTCGCCCAGCCAGTAGAATTCTTCATCGCTGCAATCGGCGTCGATGAATTCGATGGCGGTTTTCAAATCGTCCGTTATCGCGGCAACCTCTTTTTCCCACCACGGGTCGGGATAATAGTAAGCGGCGGACTCACGGCGGCGATTGAGGATCGCGGCATGCAGATTCTGAAATTTCTCCATTGATTGGATCGCCTTTCTGTTCAGAGAAGTTTGCAGGTATTATATGTTCTTATAAGCGGAACGTCAAGAGGAGAATCTCCTGTAATATGGCAGCACCGCGCGATTCGGGGGAATCGTGCGGTGCCGGGTGGGGGGTGGGAGCTATCTGTCTTCTCGGAAGTAGGGGAGGCCGAGGCTCTGGGGGGGCTGGTCTTCGCGTTTTTTGCGGATGCTGGTGAAGATCAGCACGAGGATTGTGAACAGGTAGGGCAGCATTTTCAGGAGGGGCTTGGTGGCCATGGTGACGGTAATCCAGCTGAGGTTGGAGATATAGCTGCTGCAGCTGAACAGGAAACCGAACACCGTGGAGCCGATGATGGTTCGGTGCGGCCGCCACAGCGCGAAGATGACGAGGGCGACGGAGAGCCAGCCCAGACCCTCAAGGCTCTTATAGGCCTCGGTGGAGGCCATGTAGTCGATGATGTAGTAGAAGCCGCCGAGGCCGGCGATGCCGCAGCCGATGCAGGACGCGCAATACTTATAGCGGCTGACGTTCACGCCCATCGCGTCCGCGGTGGCGGGGCTTTCGCCCACCGCGCGCAGGTGCAGGCCGACCTTCGTGCGGAAGAGCACATAGGAAGCGGCGAGGGCGATGATCACGGCGAGGAAGAACATCACGCCGAGGTACTGAAGCGCGTCGGTTCGCCCCGCGAACGGCCAGCGGTACAGTTGCTTCGGGCCGACGAGGTACACGGTGTCGTCCATCTTGGCCATGATGACCTTCATAAGACCCACGCCGAACGTGGTCATGGCAAGGCCGGTCACGTTCTGGTTGGCGCGCAGCGAAACCGTCAGGAAGCTGTAGATCAGGCCCATCAGCAGACCCATGACGAACGAACCCAGAATGCCCAGCAGGACGATCAGGAAGCCGGGAAGCGAGGATTTGCCGATCAGGTTCAGCACCAGACAGCCGCCCGCGCCGCCCATGCACATCACGCCGGGAATGCCGAGGTTCAGCTGGCCGGCCTTTTCCGAAAGGATTTCGCCGGTGGAGCCGTACATGAACGTCGCGCCAAAGGCGAGGGAATCAATCAGGAAGTTCACCCAGATGCTCATTTGATGTCCTCCTTCCGAACGGCGCGCGCTCTGCGCCGCAGCTTCACCTTATAATTGATGAAGAATTCGGAGCCGATGATGAAGAACAGGATGATGCCCACGATCACGTCCGGGAAGGCGCCGCTGACGTTGAAGTCCTGCGAAATCTGCGCCGCGCCCTGGTTCAGCAGCGTGATCAGCCCGGAGGTCAGCAGCATGGTCAGCGGATTGAAGTGCGCGAGCCACGAAACCATGATCGCGGTGAAGCCCTGCCCGCCGACGGATTCGGTGGTGATGCTCTGGTCGAGACCCGCCGCGATCAGATAGCCGGTCAGGCCGCACAGAAGGCCGCTGACGATCATCGTGCGGATGATGATCTTTTTCACGTTCATGCCGCTGTACTGGGCGGTGCGGACGCTCGTGCCGACGACGGAGATTTCATAGCCGTGCTTGCTGTAGTTCAGGTATACGAAGGTGGCGATGGTCAGGACGAACGCGACGACGATGATCAGGAAATAGTCGTGCACCACGGAGGGGAGCCTGCCGAAGGGCAGCTTGCCCAGCGAGGAGGAGCCGCTCGGAACCCACACCACCAGAAAATAGCTGACCACGTTGGCGGCGACGTAGTTCATCATCAGGGTGAACAGCGTCTCGTTGGTGTTCCACTTCGCCTTGAAAATGGCGGGAAGCAGCGCCCAGAGCGCGCCGCAGAGCAGCGCGGCGGCGAGCATCAGCACGAGCAGAAGCGCCGCGGGCACCCTGCCGCCCAGATAGAACGCCACGGCAATCGCGCCCCACACGCCCATCAGCGTCTGGCCTTCCGCGCCGGTGTTCCAGAACTGCATGCGGAACGCCGGGGTGACCGCCAGCGAGATGCACTGCAGAACGGCCATGTTCTTAAAGAACTTCCACATCTTGCGGGAGGTGCTGAAGGAGCCCTTCACGAGGAAGCTGTGGTAGAAATCGAAAATCGTCTTTTTGCCGGAGCGCAGCTTATCGCTGAGAATGTACGCGACGAGCCCGCACACCACGAGCCCCAGCACAATCGCGGCCAGCCGAATCAGCCACGATTTCACGATCGATATGCTTTCGCGCTTGGAAAGATGAATCAGCGGCTCGTTTGCGGTCGCATTCTTCTTTTCGTTCATCACGCATTCTCCTTTGCCGTGTCGTCCGTCTTTGTCATCAGAAGGCCGATTTCCTCCTTCGTCGCCGTGCGCGCGTCCACAATTCCGGTTACCGCGCCGGAATTGATGACCATGATGCGGTCGCACAGCTCGAGCAGCACATCCAGATCCTCGCCGACGAAAATGACGGCCACGCCGTTTTTCTTCTGCCGGTTCAGCAGGTTGTAGATAATGTAGGAGGAATTGATGTCCAGTCCGCGCACGGGGTAGGCCGCCATCAGCAGCTTGGGCGTGAACGCGATTTCGCGCCCCAGCAGCACCTTCTGAATGTTGCCGCCCGAAAGCCGGCGCACGGGAACGTTCACGCCGGGGGTGATGACCTCCAGCTCCCGGATGATTTCCTCCGCCTGCCTGCGGGGCTTCTTTCGGTCGACGAAGCCGGCGTGTCCCTTGCGGTAGCTGCGCAGCATCATGTTGTCCGTGATGCCCATGCCGCCCACAAGCCCCATGCCCAGTCGATCCTCCGGCACGAAGGAAAGGTGAATGCCCAGCGAACGAATCTGAAGCGGCGTTTTATCGCGGAGCGACAGCACCTCGTCCTCGCGGAACAGCACGTCTCCGTGGTTCACGCGCCGGCGAATCTCCGCGCGCGTCATGTCCTTGAAGGAAACGGGCTTGCCCTCGCCGTCGTGGAACGCGTTTTTGTCCGCCAGCTCGACGACGCGCTTCAGGGATTTGTGATAGAAGGTCACCGGGCGATCCTTCTTGGGATTGATAAACTCGATTTCGCCGCTCTCCACCGGCTGCAAACCGGCAATGGCCTCGAGCAGCTCCTTCTGGCCGCTGCCCGCGATGCCCGCGATGCCGAAGATTTCGCCGCCGTTTACCGTGAAGCTCACGTCCCGAACGGCGCTGCGGCCGTCCTCGCTTTTGGTCGTGAGGCCTCGGACGAGAAGGCGCGGGGAGGCGTTCACGGGCGCGTTACGCTCGATGTTCAGGCTGACCTTTTTGCCGACCATCATTTCGGTCAGCTCGCTCTCGCTGGTCTGGGCGGTTTCCACCGTGCCCACGCGCTCGCCCTTGCGCAGAATCGCCACGCGGTCGGAAACGGAGAGCACCTCGTGCAGCTTATGCGTGATGATGATGATGGACTTGCCGTCCGCCTTCATTCTTCGAAGCACGTCGAACAGGCGCGTGATTTCCTGCGGAGTGAGCACCGCCGTGGGCTCGTCCAGAATCAGAATATCCGCGCCGCGGTAGAGCATTTTGATGATTTCGACCGTCTGCTTTTCGGATACGGACATATCGTAAATTCGCTTCTGCGGCTCGATATGGAAGCCGTACTTTTCGGCGATTTCCGCCACCTGCTCGTTGACCTTCTTCAGGTTGTAGCGTCCCTCTTCCTTCAGGCCGAGCACGACGTTCTCCGAAGCCGTAAACAGGTCCACCAGCTTGAAATGCTGATGAACCATGCCGATTTTCAGCGCGTACGCGTCCTTGGGGGAGCGGATGACGACCTCCCGGCCGTCCACAAAAATCTGCCCCTCGTCGGGATAGTAAATTCCGGCGAGCATATTCATCAGGGTCGTCTTGCCGCAGCCGTTTTCGCCCAGAACGGCGAGAATTTCTCCCTGATACACATCCAGGTCCACCGAATTGTTCGCGACGACACTGCCGAATCTCTTGGTAATGCCCCGCATGCTCACAGCGATCTTCTTCTGCACGGTTTGCCCTCCGCTTGATTCAGACTGAATATAGCGCCCTCAAGAAACCACCCGCTTACGGACAGCGATTTCCAGAGGTCGCCATACTGAAAACGGCAGTCTGCTCCCTTTGCGGGGAGCAGACTCCGTACGGTCTTACGTTGGAACGATTAGAACTTGCTGTTGACCAGCTCGATGCCGTCCAGCTGAATGTCGAAGTACGGCGCGGAACGGAACTCGCTCTCGTGGAAGTAGCCGTCCAGAACCACTTCGGTGTCCGGCGTGAAGGCTTCGTCGGTGTCGACGTCGGCCACGTAGGACTCGATCTTCGCGCCGCCCTTGAGCATGAAGTTGTCGGCGGCGGTGTTGAAGACCTTGATCTCGCCATTCTCCAGCGCGGTCTTGGCGGCTTCGATGGCTTCGACGGTGCCCGCGGCGGCAGCCTTGGTGTTGATGTCGGTCAGCACGACGGAGCCGGTGGCGATGGTGCCGGTCCAGTCGGTGGCGATGGCTTCACCGGCGGCCTGCTGGTTCACAATGTACTCGAAGTAGGGAGCCCAGTTGATGCGGGAGGAAACGATGAAGGTGTTGGGGCAGCTTTCGATGGTGGAGCCGTTGTAGGAAACGTTGGGGATGCCGGCGTTTTCACAGGCCGTGGGGGCGCCCATGGAGTCGGCGTGCTGGGAGATCAGGTCGCAGCCGGCGTTGATCAGCGCCTCGGCGGCGGTCTTCTCTTCCTTCTCGTCGTACCAGGAACCGGTGAACTGAACCTTCATCTGAACGTCGGGGCAAACGGACTTCGCGCCCAGGTAGAAGCTGGTGTAGCCGGAGATAACCTCGGCATAGGTGAAGGCGCCGACGTAGCCCATCATGGGAACCTCGCCCTTCAGCTGGCCGTTCTGCTTCAGCTCGTTGAGCTTCATGCCGGCGGCGATACCGGCCAGATAGCGGCCTTCATAGATGGCGGCGAAGGCGTTGTGGAAGTTCGCGAGCTTCTCGGTGTGCGCCATGGTGCCGGTGGCGTGGCAGAACTCAACGTCCGGGCACTCCTTGGCAGCCTGCAGCATGAAGGTCTCGTGGCCGAAGCTGTCGGCAAAGATGATGGTGCAGCCTTCGTCTACCAGATCCAGCGCGGCCTCATAGCACTCGTTGGACTCGGGGATGTTGCGCTTGATAATCAGCTGATCTTCGGTCAGTCCCAGAGCTTCGACGGCTTCATAAACGCCGTTGATGAAGTTCAGGTCGTAGGTGGAATCTTCGTCGTGAAGAAGGATGACGCCCAGCTTGACGTTGGAAACGTCCGCGCTCGCCGCGCAGGCAAAAACGCTCAGGCACAGAACCAGGGCCAGAACCACCGCAAAGATCTTTTTCATGGAACTTCTCCTCCGTGTTTTGATTGCTTCCGGGAACGTCTTTCATGATACAGGGCGAAGGTTAATATTGCAAAGCACCTGACGTAAAAAATACGAACATTATTCCGCGAAAACACATTTTCGTTCCTGTTTTTCGCGCGGCGGCGCGGAACGCCCGATTATCCAGGGCGGATTGTGCGGGAAATTGGAGCGGAGCTTGAAGGGGAGTCCGCCTGCATATATAATAGAAGAGTTCCGCGAGCCGGTCAGGACAGACGAATGGCGGAGGAGCGAGCTCCTCCGCCATGGGGGTTATGCCGATCAGGCCTTGCCGGCGCAGCCGAGAACGTCGACGAGCTTATGCTTGACGAGCTCCTTGATGTTGGCGCGGGCGGGCTTGAGGTACTGGCGCGGGTCGAAGTGAGAGGGATTGTCGTGGAAGTACTTGCGGATGGTGCCGGTCATGGCAAGACGCAGGTCGGAGTCGATGTTGATCTTGCAGACGGCGCCGCGCGCGGCCTGGCGCAGTTCTTCCTCGGGGATGCCGACGGCGTCGGGCATCTGGCCGCCGTTTTCGTTGATCATCTTCACGTATTCCTGCGGAACGGAGGAGGAGCCGTGCAGAACGATCGGGAAGCCGGGCAGGCGCCTGGCGACTTCGTCCAGAATGTCGAAGCGGAGCGGCGGGGGCACGAGGATGCCCTTTTCGTTGCGGGTGCACTGCGCGGCGGTGAACTTATACGCGCCGTGGCTGGTGCCGATGGCGATGGCCAGAGAGTCGACGCCAGTCTTGGAGACGAACTCTTCGACTTCCTCGGGACGGGTGTAGGAGGAATCCTCGGCCTTGACCTTTACGTCGTCCTCAACGCCGGCCAGCGTGCCCAGCTCGCCCTCGACCACGACGCCGTGATCGTGCGCGTACTCGACAACCTTGCGGGTGAGCTCGATGTTGTCCTTGAAGGACTTGGAGGAGCCGTCGATCATGACGGAGGAGAAGCCGCCGTCGATGCAGCTCTTGCACAGCTCGAAGGTATCGCCGTGATCGAGGTGCACGCAGATGGGCAGGTCAAAGCCCGCGGTCTGCTCGGCGTCCTCGATGGCCGCCTTGATGAGGTGCATCAGATAAACGTGCTTGGCATACTTGCGGGCACCGGAGGAAACCTGAAGGATCAGGGGAGCCTTCTCTTCGATGGCGGCCTCGGTGATGCCCTGGATGATCTCCATGTTGTTCACGTTGAAAGCGCCGATGGCGTAGCCGCCGGTGTACGCTTTTTTGAACATTTCGGTAGAGGTTACGATGGACATGGGTACACAACTCCTTTACTCATGAAATGGACTTCAACCCACGTTGATTATCCTACAATCCCTGTTAAAAATCAAGCCGAAATTGACAAGGCGCGGAAATTGTGCTATATTTCTATCGGTGAAAAATCGCGAAAGGAATGATACAAATGTCCATGCTGAAAGGCGCGGCGGTCATCGGCCAGTCCGGCGGCCCGTCTTCCGTCATTAACGCTTCCGCCTACGGCGCGATCAAGACCGCGCTGGAGAGCGACGTGATCACGAATGTTTACGCGATGCAGAACGGCATCGTGGGTCTGCTGAACGACAACCTGTTCGATCTTGCCAAGGAAGATCCGGACGAGCTGGCGCTCATGAAATATACGCCCTCCTCGGCGCTGGGCTCCTGCCGCTACAAGCTGAAGGATCCCGACGAGGACGAGACCGATTATCAGAAGATTCTCGCCATGTTCAAGAAGTACGACATTCGCTACTTCTTCTACAACGGCGGCAACGACTCCATGGATACCTGCAACAAGATCTCCAAGTTCATGCTGAGAAACGGCTATGAAGTGCGCTGCATGGGTATCCCGAAGACCATCGACAACGACCTCGCCGGCACCGACCACTGCCCCGGCTTCGCTTCCGCCGCCAAGTACATCGCCACCTCCGTGGCCGAAGTGTACCGCGACTGCCATGTGTACGACAAGGGCATGATCACCATCGTGGAGTGCATGGGCCGTCACGCCGGCTGGCTGACCGCCGCCGCCGCGCTGGCTTCCCTGACCGGAAACGGCCCCGACCTCGTGTATCTGCCCGAGGTGGACTTCGATCTTCCTTCCTTCATTGAGAAGGTTTCCAGGATCTACGAGGCCAACAAGAACGTGCTCGTCGCGGTGTCCGAGGGCATCCACGACAAGGACGGCAAGTTCATCGTTGAGTACGCGGCCAGCGACGCGGCGACCGACGCGTTCGGCCACAAGCAGCTGGGCGGCCTCGCGGCCTTCTTGGCCAACGAGTGCAAGAAGGCCACCGGCGCGAAGGTGCGCGGCATCGAGCTGTCGCTGCTTCAGCGCTGCGCGGCGCACTGCGCGTCCCAGACCGACATCGAAGAGAGCTTCGCTGCCGGCAAGGCCGCCGTCGAGAACGCCGTGAAGGGCGTGACCGACAAGATGGTCGGCTTCGAGCGCAAGTATGTCAACGGCGTGTACGTCTGCGAGACCAAGCTGTTTGACCTCACCGTGGTTGCCAACGCCGAGAAGAAGGTTCCGCGCGAGTGGATCAACGAAGCGGGCGACGGCGTGAACGAGAAGTTCATCGAATACGCGCTGCCCCTGATTCAGGGTCAGACGCAGCTGGCGTTCGAGAACGGACTGCCGCGGTTTGTGAATCTCAAAAAAATTGTGCTATATTTCTATCGGTGAAAAATCGCGAAAGGAATGATA
>JABLTK010162356.1_pt1 | contig 15669 bp, 13 predicted proteins | sample 7160131 | NCBI WGS metagenome assembly JABLTK01 (sample SAMN14651221, study PRJNA627086) | human gut metagenome | isolation source: feces | host: Homo sapiens
CTGTCGGAATCATATTGTGCCGGAATTCAAGATTTATCTGATCAAAGAGTTCGAACGTCTCAAGGAACAGGAGCAGCAGCTTCTCGGATGGGACATCAAACGCAACCTTGCAAAAATCAATTACCGTATCCATACGGACGCGATCAAAGAAAACCTGATTCCGCCGGAGCTGTCGGCACGGCAAATGTCGCTGGTATATGCCAGCGAAGCCGATGTGCTGAATATGGCACTGTTCGGCAAGACTGCAAAGCAGTGGCGAGATGAGAATCCGGGGCTGAAGGGCAACATCCGCGATTACGCAAATGTGTCGCAGCTTGTGTGTCTTTCCAATCTGGAGAACCTGAATGCAGTGTTTATCAATGACGGTCTTCCGCAGCCGGAACGGCTGGCGAAGCTCAATGCAATCGCAATTCAGCAGATGCGTGTGCTGACGGAGGATCATCGGATTTTAAAACTGGAGAAAAAGTAATTTCAATACTTATTGCTTTTTTACTTGGCAAGTTGTATAATTAACTTACAAAAGTTGATTTGACACATTGGGACTTCATTGGTCTAAAGTGTTCGAGTTGCACACTCAGAAATGACCTTTGGATGTCAGGTGACCGCGCAAGCACGTCCACCTCGACAGAAATGTCTTTTTTATGCCTGAAAATAGTCGGACACCCTGCCTTTCGTTTGTTTTAAGAACGGCAGGGTGTCTGTTTTTTGATGTCCAGAAACAGGGTTCAGTGCTGACGGAGGCGGCTGAAAATTATACGGATTTTTTTAAAATTATGCAATGTGCTTAACAAATTTTTTCTGTACTCGCTACAATAAAGGTATCATCATAAAAGCGGTGGAGGAACAATCATGAAAAAAATCTACGATATTGACGGTGTTAGGGGTAGACACTTAGACGTATATGAAGATAAAGTTGTGATTACAACAAAAATCTCTATTGGTTCATTGCTGTCAGGAAATGTCTCTGACGGCGAGAAAACTATTTATTATCGCGATGCAATTGGCGTCCAGTTTAAAAAAGCCGGTCTTCAGATAGGATATTTACAAATTGAAACAGCTTCCTCTCAAATGAATAACCGTTCCAGCAACTTTTTCAACGAAAATAGCTTTACATTTGATACTTATAAAGTTTCAAATGATGAGATGCAGGAAGTGGCAGAGTACGTTAAACAGCGTGTCGATCAGATTAAGAACAGTACAGGAACCGTCTTTTCGTCTGCGGATGAGTTGAAGAAGTTTAAAGAACTCCTTGATTCGGGCATAATTTCGCAAGAGGAATTTGACGCGAAGAAAAAACAATTACTGAATTTGTAATTTCAAAAAATTATTGAATCGACCAAAAAATGGAGCAAAAATTCACATCCGCTCCCTTTTTATTTGCTCTCTAAATGGTCAACATACCTATAAAACATTGTCTGGCTAAGTGTGCAGACGCTTAACGCATTGGTCCCGAAGCGGTTGATCATGATATCCGAGCAGCAGGTAATCGCGTGTGTCCGAAAGTTTGCGCTTCCAGGTGTTTTCTGCTATAATCATTCAGCAGGAGCGCAGGGATGGGAGGTCAGAAGGCAATGACGTACGTGATGTCTGATATTCACGGCAATGCGGCCCGGTTTTATTCGGTCATGCGGCAGATCGAGCTGCAGCCGGAGGACACGCTCTATGTGCTGGGCGACGTCATTGACCGTTATCCGGACGGCATCCGGCTCCTGCGGCTTCTGATGTGCATGCCCAATGCGAGGCTGCTTCTGGGCAATCATGAGTACATGATGCTAAACGCGTTGGACCGGCCCAGGCAGGCAGCTTCTGACGAGCTTCGCGCGCTGCGGCTGTGGTACCGGAACGGCGGGGATGTTACCCACGCATACCTCAAGCATATCCGCCGCTCCATCCGGAGGGAGATCTTCGACTATCTCCGCACGCTGCCGCTCAACCTTGAGATCGGGATAAACGGGCAGCAATACCTTCTGGTGCACGGCGGCGTGCTCGACCGGTACTGCGATCACACGGACCGCTATGATAATCCGGAGCATTATGCGGTCTGGTACAGAATGGCCTGCACCGAGCCGGAGCTGGAGGGTAAAACGATCATTTTCGGCCATACGCACACGTCAAGATACCAGCCCAATAACCCGCTGGAGATCTGGCGGTCGCCGGGCAGCGGCATGATCGGCATTGACTGCGGCTGCAGCTTCCCGCCGCCGCAGCCGCAGGAGCATGCGCCGGTATACGGCCGGCTTGCCTGTCTGCGGCTGGAGGACGGCCGGGTATTTTATTCGGAGGAAGCACTCCCGGAGAAGCCTGCGCCGCCTGTATGACAGGCCGGCCAACGGGCAGCATTCCCGGTATAAAACTTCATGCGTACGCATCGCACCACGAAAATACGCAAATACCGGTGCATGAAGTTTATGTGCATCATTTCCGGTTGCCCCGCAGGGGCAAGGAAATGATGCACATTTCTTAATTTTGCTATGCTTTTGCATAGCAAAAAGCGTCGAACCGGCCGCAGGTCATCCGAGCGACGGTCTGCGGCCGGCTTGTTTTTGACGGTTTATGAAACGCAGTATGCCCTGCCCTGTCCGGCTTTCAGCGCTGGACGCGGCCAGTCGTGTTGCCGGCAGCCAGAGAGGCAGCTTCAGCGTCGGAGATGAGGTTGAAATCCTGCTCGATGCTGTGCTTCAGGCATGAGGCCGCGACGGCATAGTTGATCGCCTCCTGCGGCGCATAGTCCTTCAAGAGCGCATAGATCAGCGCGCCGCCGAAGGAATCGCCGCCGCCGACGCGGTCGACAATGTGCATATGGTAGGTGGGAGAGAAGAAGGCTTCGCCTCCGGTATAGAGCATGGCGGACCAGTCGTTGTCGCTTGCGGAGCGGGAGCCGCGCAGCGTGATGGCGACCGTGCCGCAGCCAAAGCGCGTGCACAGCTGCGCGGCGACGGAGCGGTACCCGGCCTGATCCAGCTTTCCGGCGGTGACATCCGTGTTTTCCGCGCAGATGCCGAAAACATCCTTGGCATCCTCCTCATTCGCGATGCAGACGTCGACGTACGGCAGGAGCTTCGACATAACGGCGTTCGCCTGCTCGCTTGTCCAGAGCTTCTTGCGGAAGTTCAGGTCGCAGGAGACCGTGAGGCCGTGCGCCTTTGCCGCGCGGCAGGCCTGCAGGCAGATCTCCGGCAGCTCGCCGCCGAGCGCCGGCGTAATGCCGGTCCAGTGGAACCAGTCTGCGCCGGAAAAAATCGCGTCCCAGTCAAATTCGGAGGCAGCCGCTCTGGCGATGGCAGAGCCTGCGCGGTCGTAGATGACCTTCGAGGCACGCTGGGAGGCGCCCTTCTCCACGAAATAGACGCCGAGCCGCTCGCCGCCGCGCAGAACGCTGCGCGTGTCGACGCCGTAGCGGCGCAGCGCGTTGATCGCGCACTGTCCGATCTCGTGCGCGGGCACCTTGCTGACAAAGGCGGCGTCCATGCCGAGCTGCGACAGGCTGACGGCGACGTTTGCCTCGCCGCCGGCATAGCTGGCCTCAAACCGGTCTGCCTGTACAAACCGGCGGTAGCCCTCCGGGTTCAGGCGCATCATGATCTCGCCGAATGTAATGATTCGCTTCATGGTCTCCTCCTACGCATGTGTGTTTTCAACGAGCTGCCGGGCAAGCTGTGTGATGCTGTCCCATTGTCCGGCGGCGATCCAGTCCCGGTTGACAAGCTTGCCGCCCACGCCGACGCCCACGCAGCCGGCCTGCAGAAACGCTGCAGCATTCCCCTCGCTGACGCCGCCGACGGCAAGCAGCGGGATCTGCCCCAGCGGGCCGCGGATGGCCCGGATATACTCCGGCCCCAGCACGGAGGCCGGGAAGACCTTTACGAAATCAGCGCCGGCCTCATAGGCTGTTTTGATCTCCGACGGCGTCATTGCGCCGGGCATCGCGCACATGCCAAGCTCCTTCGTCCGACGGATCACGGCAGGGTCGGTATCCGGAGAGACAATAAACTGCGCGCCTGCGCTGTGCGCAAGCTCCGCAAGCGCCGTGGATGTGACAGTGCCCGCGCCGACGGCCATAGCTTCACCCATGGCGGCGCGGATCTGACGGATCGCGTCTGCGGTCTTTGCAAATGCCGCCGGGTTTTTCAGGTCGAACGTGACCTCGACGGCGCGGATCCCGCCGTCATAGAGCGCCTGCGCCAGCTGCGCGTAGCCGTCTGAGACGCCGCGCACGATGGCTACGATCTTTGTGTCAAGCACCAGCTGTTTGATATCCATGTATACCCTCCTGTATGCCGCCGCTCACCACTCGGCGACAGTGCCGTCGTAATTGCGCCAGATCGGGTTTTTCCAGGTCCCGGCGTGGGCGGCCGCCTCCTGCACCTTCTCCTCGTTGATCTGCACGCCGAGGCCGGGCTCGGTGATCAGGCCGATGTAGCTGTCCTTGTATTGATAGATCTCCGGATTTTTCAGATAATCCATCAGCTCGCCGCCCTTGTTGTAATGGATGCCGAGGCTCTGCTCCTGAATAAAGACATTCGGCGTGCAGGTGTCGAGCTGGATGCACGCGCCCAGCGCGATCGGGCCCAGCGGGCAGTGCGGCGCAACGGCGACGTCGTAGGCCTCCGCCATGGCGGCAATTTTCTTACACTCCGTGATGCCGCCCGCGTGCGACAGATCCGGCTGGATGATATCGACATACCCGTCCTCCAGCAGCGTCTTGAACTCCCAGCGGGAGAACATCCGCTCACCGGTGGCGATGGGCGTCGGCGTATAGCGGGCGATCTCGCGCAGCGCCTCGTTATTCTGCGGGAGCACAGGCTCCTCGATGAACATCAGGTGGAACGCGTCGAGCTCGCGCGCGAGGACCTTCGCCATAGTCTTGTGGACACGGCCGTGGAAATCGACGGCGATATCCAGCTTCGAGCCCAGCGCGTCCCGGATCGCAGCGACGCGGCGGCAGACGGCGTCGATCTTGTCGAAGCTGTCGATGTAGTGCAGCTCCTCCGTGGCGTTCATTTTAATGGCGGTATAGCCCTGCTCATAGGCCTTGACAGCCTCGGACGCGACCTCGTTCGGCCGGTCGCCGCCGATCCAGCGGTAAACGCGCAGTCTGTCGCGGCAGGCGCCTCCCAGCAGCTCATAGACCGGTGCGTTGTAGTATTTCCCCTTGATGTCCCAGAGCGCCTGGTCGATGCCTGCGATCGCGCTCATGACCTCCGGGCCGCCGCGGTAAAAGCCGGTACGGTACATGACCTGCCAGTGATCCTCGATGCGCAGCGGATCCTTTCCGAGCAGATACGCCTCGAATTCCTGCACAGCGATCCGTACCGTGTCCGCGCGCCCTTCGACGACCGGCTCGCCCCAGCCGGAGATCCCGGCATCCGTGTCGATCTTCAGAAACAGCCATCTCGGCGGTACCTTGTAAAGCGTCAATTTTGTGATTTTCATAGCTTGCTCCTCCGTGAAATGCGAAATACCCGCGAAAGAGCGGGTATTTCGGAATACTCAGAATGTGACCTCAGCCGTGTTATCCTTGTAGGAGATCAGATCCCACGAGCGGTCGAGCCGGTCGATGTCCGCCAGATACGCTTCCTTGTTCGGATAGCGCAGCGCGGGGCCGGCAATGACCTTCTTCGCCGCCGCAGCGTCGTCCTTCAGAAGCTCCGCCGCAAGCGCGAGCTCCAGCACGGCGCTTGTCACGCAGCAGGTCTCGGGGTCCGTGATCCGGTAATCGTCTCCGTGCGCCTGTCCGCTGGCGCCGGCAATGTGGACATGCAGCGTGCGGTAGACACAGCTCAGATCGCCCATATCCGTCGAGCCGGTTTCCCAGCCGGAATCCTCGACGTTCTGCGCGCCCACCAGCTCGGAGGAGACGGCGCGCGCGACCTCGGTCAGACCGCTGTCATTGAGCAGCGGCGCGTAGCCGGGATGATCCGTGATATGGAGCTTTGCGCCGAGCGCCAGCGCGCCGGCTGCCAGCGCGCGGTTGACCTTCGCGCTGGTTCTGCGGATCGCGTCAAACGTCGAGCCGCGGACGTAGGTGCTGATGCGCGACTGGGCCGGGATGATGTTGGCGCAGTCTCCGCCGTTGGTCATGATGGGATGGACACGGACAAGCTCCGGCTCCGTGAACGTTTCGCGCAGCGCGTTGATCGCTGTCAGGCCGAGCGTTGCGGCGTAGAGTGCGTTGACGCCCAGCTGCGGGCTGCCGCCTGCATGCGCGGCGACACCCTCATAGACGACGTCCTTGGTGATAAAGCCGTCGGAGTTGCAGAAATCGACGATCTTCGGCGCGCTCGGGCGGACGTGGTTCATGTAGACGATGTCAACGCCGTCCATGTATCCGCGGTACATATATTCGACCTTGCCGCCAAAGTAGCGGATGACGCCCTTTTCGCGCAGACTCTGCCGGTATTCCAGCTCGATCATTTCCTCTGCGGGGACGGCCATCAGGCGGATCGAACCGCTGAGCCCGTCCAGCGCGCCCGGCTCCTTGAGCGCGAGCGCAACGCCGACAAGCGCGGCGCACTGCGCATTGTGGCCGCAGGCGTGCGCGCAGCCGTTTACAGCCTCCGGATGCGTGGGCGCGGCAAGCGCGTCCAGCTCGCCGATAATCAAAACCTTCGGGCCCGGACGGCCGGTGTCCACATCGGTAAAGAAGCCGGGGATATCGCCGGGCTTGGTCAGCGTATAGCCGGCCTGCTCGAAGATCTGCTCCAGATAGGCAGAGGTCTGCCATTCCTTATAGCCGGTCTCCGGATGCGTCCAGATGTAGCGCTCGGCGGCCAGAATGGCCTCCCGGTGACGCAGGACCAGATCTTGATATTTCTGATATTTCACAGCGTTTGCTCCTCTCAGACCTCGGCGGGAAGATTTCCCTCAATGTCGCGGACGACGGGCTTGCCCTCCAGCTCCAGCGCGATCACGCAGGCAGGATCGAGCGAAATGCCCTCCGGAATGGTCACGAGCAGGCGGTTTTCGTCGCGCGCGACCTCGTACCACTGCCGGAACGTGACCTCCTGGCCGGTCTCGAGCACATAGGCCCGCTTGACCTTGTTGACAAGGCTCCAGATCATGATCTCGCGCCGGTGCTCACGCAGGTTGGTGACGTGCATATAGAGCGTATTGCCCTTGGCCGTCAGCGCACCCCAGCGGATCTGATAGGGATAGTCGATATAGGACTCGGGGCCATAGATGCTCTCGCCGTTCCGGCCCAGCCACTCGCCGACCTTGCTGAGAATGCGGACGCTTTCCGCCGGGATATTGCCCAGCGCGTCAGGCCCGACATTGACCAGCAGGTTGCCGCCCTTGCCCACGACGTCCGCCAGTGCGCGCACGACGGTGTCCGGGGATTTCCACGCATGGTCGTCCTTTGCGAAGCCCCAGGTATTGTTGAGCGTGATGGGCGATTCCCACGCGCCGCGGTACGGGAGAACGGGGTATTCATTGTCGGCCATCTCGCGGAAATCACCGAGGTTATAGCCGATCCGGCCGCTGACGAGGCAGTTCGGCTGGATGGAATGGACAAAGTCCTTCAGCTCCTGGCAGAGCGGCTTCGGCATGTCGTACGGCGTGTCGAACCACATCATGCCGACCTCGCCGTAGTTGGTCAGCAGCTCGCGCACCTGCGGCTTGACGAGGTTGTTGAAATAGGTGTCAAAGTCCTTCTTCTCGGGATCATAGTCCCAGTCGTTGCCGCAGCCGTTCGGGTCGTACCAGTCCTGCTTCTGCGAATAATAGATGCAGAACACGATCCCGCTGCGGTGGCAGGCGTCGGCCAGTTCCTTGACGATATCGCGGCCAAAAGGCGTGTGCATGATGGTATAGTCCGTGACCTTGGAATCGAACATGGCGAAGCCCTCGTGGTGCTTGGCCGTGATGCACAGGTACTTGACGCCGAAGGATTTCGCGTGTGCGACCCATTCCTCCGCGTTGAAGTTCACGGGATTGAAGGTGTGCATCAGCTTTTTGTATTCGGCGACCGGGATCCGGGCGTAGTGCATGATCCATTCAGCGATGGAGTCATAGCGCTTGCCGTCCCAGTATCCGGCCAGCTCGGAATACAGGCCCCAGTGGATGAACATACCGTACCGGGCTTCACGGAACCAGTTGAGTCGATCAGTCATAATAAACCTCCGTTTTGTGTGTGCAGAACAATTATCCTTTGATCGCGCCGCTCATAACGCCGCCCTGAATTCTCCGGTGGAAGCAGATGTAGACGATCACCGAAGGAATGACGGACAGCACGATAAACGCGAAGATCGGGCCCAGCGCCAGATCGCCGTCGCCATAGAACGAGAGCAGCGCGCGGGAGATGGTGTACTTTTCAATGTCAGAGATCAGCGTCAGGGAGAAGATCAGCTCGCCGTACGCGTAGATGAAGGAGAAGATCGCCTCCGTCGCGAGAATGGGCTTGCAGATCGGCGTGAGAATGCGGAACAGCAGGCGCACATCGCCACAGCCGTCCAGAATGGCAGCCTCGTCGATCTCCATGGAAATGCCGTTCATATAGCCGGAGATCAGGAAGATCGACTGCGCCATATTGAACGCGATGTAGACCAGCCACAGATACCACATCTGGTTCTTTGCGCCGATCGACGTGGCAAGCGAGGAGATTGGGATGAGCGTAACATGTACGGGGATCATGACCGCGATCACGAACAGCAGGTACGAGCGGCGCACCCACGGGATCGGCTTGCGGGACATGGGATACGACGCGAGCAGCGCAACGACGATCACGCCGATGGCCGTCGCGAGCGACAGCAGCAGCGAGTTTCCGATGGCGCGCAGGCCGTGGGCGTCGTAGATGGCGGACAGATAGTTGCTGACGCGCCAGATCTCCGGGATGCTCCAAGGCTTGCTGTAGATCTCAACGTTGTTTTTGAACGACGACAGCACGGCCAGCAGCAGCGGCAGCGTCGTCATGACGATCCAGAAGATCGCAAACAGATAGGCAAGGCCCCGGCCGGGTCTCGGTCTGCGGCGAACAGTAAGATGGTCCTGTTTCATCAGTATATATCCTCCTGTTTAAACACGCGGTTGCAGATCATACTGCCGACAATGCCGAGGATCAGCAGGATCACGGCGATCGCGGCGCTTCGTCCGTATTTCTTATAGTTGTAAGCGAACTGATAGACAAGAATGCCGGGCGTGGAGCTGGCGTCGTTCGGGCCGCCCATAGTCATGGCCCAGATGATGTCAAAGACCTTCAGACAGCCGGTAATGCCGAGGATGGAGAACACGCGGAAGGAGTTTTTGCACAGCGGCATCGTGACGTGGCGCAGCTGCTGCCAGCCGGTGCAGCCGTCGATCTTCGCGGCTTCGAGCGTGGTCTTCGGGATGCTGGTGATGCCGGCGGCAAAGATCAGCATGTTATAGCCCGCAAATTTCCATTCGTTGATCAGTACCGTGATCCAGACGTTCAGCGGCGCAGTATTGAGCCAGTCGAAAATCAGATCGCTCTTGCCCATGCCGGCAAGGATACCGGCCAGCACGCCCGTATTCGGGTTCAGCACAGCCTTCCACAGCAGCGCGACCGTCGTCGTGCCCAGCATCACGGGCAGATAGTACATGGTTTTCATGAAGCCCGTGCCCTTCATCTTCGACGTGACAATCAGCGCAAGTCCAAACGAAAGCGGCAGAAGGATCACGAAGGTACCGACCATGAAATAGACGGAGTTCAGCAGCGAATTCCAGAAGACCTTGCTGCCGAGCACCTTGACATAGTTGGTCAGACCGATGAATTCCTTCTCCATGCCGTAAATGCCCTTCCATGACCGGAACGAGAGGTCGAGCGTGGAAATGACGGGGTAGATCACAAACACTGCGAGCAGCGCCAGTGCCGGAAGCAGGAACAGCAGCGAGATCATGTGATCCTTGAGTTTATATTTCCGTCTCAAAAAGAGCCCTCCTATTCATTGATAATAGAATAAGCAATGTTCCAGAAGGATGGCTCCTTCTGGAACATTGCAGTTACCGGTTCATAAAACGGGATTACTCAATGTCTGCATAACCATCCGTAATGGTCTTGGCAATGTCGTCAGCCGTTGCGCCCTGCACAATGGTAGACAGCGCGTTTCTGACGATGGTCACACCGGAGGCTTCGCTGTCGAAGTTCTGAAGCTCGGGGACGGTGCCGACGATCTGCGTGATGACTTCGTCGATCTCATCGTAGATGTAGCAGCGATCCTTGTTGGTGGACTCGGCCGCGATGGCATAGGGAGAGTTGGTCGCGTTGACCAGACCTGCCATGAATTCGCTGCCGGTGATGTACTTCAGGAAGGTCATGGAGGCGTCGATCTGCTCCTGAGAGGCGTTCTGCGTGGAAATGTACATGGCCTGAGAAGCGCCGCCCTGGCACCAGCCCTTGTATTCCTCGCTGACAGCCGGGAAGGTCGTGACGTGGAGGTTGCCGGCGTTCATTTCGTCGGTGCCGTCCATCCAGTAGATACGGGTGGTCAGGTCATAGGTGAACGCCATGTCGCCGGCGCCCATGAACGCGCGCTCCTCAGAGCCGGTGCCTGCCAGAACGTTTTCGCCGAGGTAGCCCTTGCTGTAGGCGTCGATCATCAGATCGTAGATGGCCTTGGCTTCGTCGGAATCATAGCCGATCTCGCGGGAGCCGATCTTTTCAGCAATTTCGGGGCCGTACTTGGTGATGGCCAGGTTGGAGAACAGGTGGCCGAAGCGGTAGTTGTCGCCTTCACCGACCTTGAAGGGCTGGATGCCGTTCTCTTTGAGAACTTCGCAGCAGTGCATCAGCTCGTCCCAGGTGGTCGGGACTTCCAGACCGCACTGATCGAGGTACTTCTGGTTGTAAACCAGGACGACTTCGTAAGCGGCGAACGGGATGCCGTAGATGCCGTCAAAGCCGTAGCTGTCGAAGACGCAGGGCGTCCACATGGTGGGATATACGGAGTTGTACCAGTCGGGGTCAGCCTCGTAGTACTCGGTGAAGTCGAGCAGCATGCCGGCCTTCAGATAGTCCAGAACGCGGGAGCCGCCGTATTCAACGAAAATGTTGGGGCAGTCGCCGGAGGCAACGTCGGTTGCCAGACGGTTGAGATAATCGGCCTCGCTGGCGATGAAGATCATTTCGACCTCGATGCCGTTGTCGGCAGCGTTGAACTCGTTGACCTTCTCAATGAAGTAAGCGGCCTCGGCGTTGGAGCCGGCCGGATCCTCTTTCGCAGCGAAGCGGATCTTGACGACATCCTTGCTGCCGGACGAGGTGTCCTCAGAGGTAGAATCAGAATCGGTTGTGGTTTCGGGTGCGGTGGTCGCCGTCTCGGCGGGCTTGTCAGTGGTCGTGCTGTCGGCCAGATCTGTCTTACAGGCAGTCAGCGCAAGGAGCATCACCAGTGCAAGCAGGAGCGCAATCGTTTTTTTCATTTCTATCCCCACTTTCTTAATATTATAGAAACCTGCAGCGGCGGCGCTTGAGGATGCCGCCGCTGCAAGGGTTTCCCGATCCGGGCGGCCGGGTTCGGCCTGGGCTTCGCGTCATCATTTCTGAACTTTGTTTAGTTATGTGAAACATCAGTTGAAATGCGAAGCCTTATATTTGAATTATAGTCCTATCATTCCGGATTTTCAAGCGTTAAGATTGCATAAATGGAACTTGTTCTTTTTGTGCATACTTACGATAATTCTACTGTACCGGGAAAAATTCATGGTGTGTTGTTCAATTCTGTTGATTTCTGGCTATCAGATGAATATAATGGAATCCTAAATTGACACAGGAGCGCCGCGGGCAAGACTGCGCGTCCCTGTTTTGCCGCAGGCATATCAGAAAGGAGCTTTTATGGCGACTGAGCTTATAGCGGATCCCACCCCCGTCCAGGACGAGCCGTGGTTTTTGAATTCCGTTGCCAAGACCATCCGGACTCTGCAGACCTTCACGGTCTCCAAGCCGGAGTGGACGCTGACCCAGCTCTCCCGGGAGCTGAACATCTCCAAGAGCACCATGATCAACATCCTAAAGACACTGCAGTCGTTCGGCTATATTGACAGGACGAACAACAACTGCTACCGTCTGGGCGTGGAGCTGCTGGAGCTGAGCTATCATCTGCGCGCGTCCCTGCCAGTCCTGCACTACGCGATCCCGATCATGGAGGATATCCAGCGCCAGACCGGGCAGATCATTTATCTCACGATCCCGAAACAGGGAAAAGCCTTTTATCTGCAGAGTGTGAACCCCGGCAACCGGAATATCTCGTATTCCATCACGGGCAAATGCTCGTACATGCACTCCAGCGGCTGCGGCAAGGCAATGTTGAGCGCGCTGCGGGAGGATGAGGTCGACCGGATCCTGCAGGCATACGGCATGCCGCGCTCCACGGCGACGACCATTGTCGATCCGGAGCTGCTGAAGCAGGATCTCGAGCTGACGCGCAAGCGCGGCTTCGCTGTGGACAACTGCGAGGACGCGCCGCACGTCGTCTGCCTTGCCGTGCCGATCGTCGGCCGGGACCGGCTGCTCGGCGCACTGAGCCTTTCCGGCGCGGCGATCACAATGAACGAAGAACTGTTTCCGGAATGGGCAGGCCTGCTGTCATCCGCGGCGTCGATCTTCACATCCTATGAAGATCTGTTCCCGCGCTGCGAGATCCTGCCCTGACAGACGAAAGGAGTCTCCCTATGGCGCCATCGTTTCTCGGCGGACTTGCTAACCCGAACGGAAAATTCAACCGGATCATGACCCGTGTGTTCGACATGCTGCTGCTCAACGGTCTGTTTCTGCTGACCAGCATCCCGGTCGTGACCGCCGGTGCAAGCGCCGCCGCGCTCTATTACGCAATGGCGAAGGCAGTCTACCATGAGCGCGGGCAGGTGTGCCGGGAGTATTTCCGCGCATGGAAGCGCGAGCTCCGGCAGGGCGTCTGCCTGCAGCTGATCTTTCTGCTGATCGCCGCGCTGGCGGGCTTTGACCTCTATTACGCGCTGGGATTGACCGGCGCGATGCGTGTCTGCTATCTCGCGCTGGGCGGCGTGGTGCTGTTCCTGCTGCTGCCGGCGTATCTGTACGTCTACCCGCTGCTGTCGCGGGTGGAGGGGACGGTAAAGGAATACCTCGTCATGGGCATGCGTATGGCGGCGCAGCATCTGCTGCCGACGGTTCTCATGCTGCTGCTGGAGATCGTGCTGCTGGTGCTGACGGTCTTCGTGCCGCCGCTGCTGCTTTTTACGCCGGGCCTGTTCAGCCTGATCACCTGCCCGCAGCTGGAAAAGCTGCTGCGCAGACATCTGGACTACGCGCAGCCCGTACAGGAGGAAAACCAGGACGCATGGTACCGCGAGGAGCAGGGCGCAAAGCCCCAGCCGCCGGAGGAATCGTAGAATAATATAGAACAAGGCTGTCTCAAAATGATTCGAGGGAATCAAATGAGGCAGCCTTTTCGTATCCAGACCCTGTCAGTTTCCGGATGAATCCGGTTCAGGCCGGCCGACAGATCAGTCCTGCGGCAATATGCACCACGGCATTCTCTGTTCCAAATGCTGCAGCGCCGCAATCAGCATGGCCCCATACGCCAGACGAACGGGTTTTGTTGTTCGTTTGCCGGTCAGCGGATTCAGCGTTTCACAGATCTGATTACCCAGCGCGCTTACGATCGCCTGCAGAATCAGCCGTTCGCCTGCAGCCCCTGCGCCGGCCTGCGCAAGTCCCATGTCGACATAGCACATCTCCCGCGGCCAATAGCCCCCTGACCAGTAGCCATCCGGGCAAAATCCTTCGCCATCTGCAGCCGTCGCGGGTGGATACGGAAGGGCAAACTTTTTCGGGTCGTTAAGCTTTTCCAGCATTCGTGCAATCCGCGTTCTGTCCGGCTCAAAATACAGGAAATAGAACGCGTCCAGATTCATGACCGGATTGAGCTTATCATTGTTCACATCCCGGTCGTGGTAAAATCCCGTCTGTTCGCTCCAGTGACGGGAGCGAACAGCGGAAAGTATCTTCTGATACTGTGTTTTTGCATAGCACTGCTCCGCTTTATTTTCCTGATATACTGCAAGACGATGCAGAGAAGCAAAGGCCCACAGTGCATAAACCTGTTCGACCATCGCGGTCACGGGAGCCTGATTGGCCCGGTAGAATTCAGCAATTTCTTTATCCGTTCCGTTTGTAATCACAGATACCCAAGCCGAAAGCGGCTGTTTTTCAAAAAACGGGCCAGGCTTATCATCCCAGCCAGATTCCCAGAGATTGCTGCATTCGATCAGTCCGTCTGCGTTGCAGTCGCGCTGCGGCAGGAGGCTGTGCATATAGTGGCACAGCTTGTCCCAGACGCGCATTCCATCCGCATCAGCCTGCAGAATTGTGCGGTCCCCTGTAGCGCGGATGTAATACTCCACGGTATGCACGATACACGGAACACCGTGTGAGAAGCGGCCCGCGTCATGCTGCACGCCAAAGCTTTGCTGTCCATCGGCGTGCGTGTACCAGGCGTGGATTCCGTCTGTACGAATGGCGCGTGCTATGTAGCCAACGATTGCCTCACGTACAAGCGGCGCAGCGCAGGTTAAGCTCAGCGCCGCCAGAGCCTCTGGCGTATCGTTGCTCCAGCTTCCGAACCACTTTGACTTGTCCGGTGCAAGATAGATTGGCCAGCTGTTGAATGCAACACTCGACAGATTTATAAGCGCTGCCCACCAATGCCAAAACTGTCGGAGATACACCTCCTCCAAACCAAACGCAGCCGCATTCCCGTAACTTGGCCTATGTATCGGACAGGATGAGAGAAAGCTGTTCCAAAACGATGCGCTCCGTATGCAAACTTCCTTTCTTCTTTCAAAAAGACGCGAACAGGTTTCCATGGCGATGCGCTGTTCTGCATGAAAGCTAACCGCGATGCGGCAAGTATCTTTGCAGGAAAAAAATATCTCATTTTCCCGAAACACCATTGGTACAGCTGCCGCAATGCAAAAATACATATCCTGATCCGTAATCAAAACGAAGTCAGGAAAATTGCAAAAATGCACGCTGCGTGCAAATTTGATCGAACACGGCGCAGACTGCGCGGACACCTGCAGCATCGCCCCATATTCCTCCCACGGCATGGTGATCTTGACCGAGCCTCCGGTATACTGCGCACAATAGCTGTCAGCACGATATTGATAGGAAACCTCGCTTCCAGAAAGCGGAACAGACAATGTAAACATATCCCGAACGGCACATCCCGGTGCGCGGCTGTGCGCTGCATCCTTTGGCGCTGCGCGAAACTCCCAGCAGCACTCCTGCGGACCTTCTTCGACGAACCATCTCAGATTGCCGATCCAGCTTTGTTGGCGATTCGCCTGTGTGTGGACAAGCTTGTTATAGAGTTCCACGCTGATCCTCCAGATATATATCATATTTTGTTCTGCATACTTCTCCCGGATAGAGCTGCTGGTGTAACCCATTCGAAAGGGATTCGTGCAGTGTGCTGCACGGAATCACGCACGCTGCATATGCACCGCCATGCTTGTGGTGTCCATAATGATGTCCAGCGCTGATCCAGACCTGTGCATAAGCAAATGTCTCATGCTCCCAGCTCATGCAAAAGCTCATTACAAGGGCGTTGTTTCGAATGCGGCAGCTGCCAGCCGGAATATTGCTGACTGTGAGAATTTTTTGCTCCATATTACCCTCCGGAGGCATCTGAATTAACGGGAGACGAGGACTTTTACATAAAGATTATCGGATAC
>JABLTK010105550.1_pt1 | contig 15660 bp, 12 predicted proteins | sample 7160131 | NCBI WGS metagenome assembly JABLTK01 (sample SAMN14651221, study PRJNA627086) | human gut metagenome | isolation source: feces | host: Homo sapiens
AATGAAAAAAAGTATATAATTGCCAATTGGAAGATGAATAAAACTTCTTCTGAATCTACGTTGTTTATAAAAGAATTATCAAAAAAGCTAAAAAATTTTAAATCTACTGAAGTAATAATTTGTCCTTCTTTTTTATCAATATCTTCAATAAAAGAACTTTGTTTTCAAAGTGGAATAAAAATAGGAGCTCAAAACTGCCATTTTGAAAAATTCGGAGCTTTTACGGGTGAAATTTCTTCTGAAATGCTTGTTGATGTAGGGGCGGAATATGTCATTATAGGTCATAGTGAAAGACGTGAATATTTTGGAGAAACAGGTGAAATTATAAATAAAAAAATTAAATCAGCTTTGCATAGTGGATTGAAAGTAATTTTGTGTGTAGGAGAGAATCGTGAACAAAGAAGCTGTAATATGGAGTTTTATACGGTAAAAAATCAACTACGTGAAGCACTTTACGGTATAGATTCAGAAAAAATTAATGATATAATTGTAGCTTATGAACCTATCTGGGCTATAGGTACCGGAAAGGCGGTAACGGAATCTGACGCTGTAAAAATGAATTTAGAAATTAAGAATTTTATTTCTTCTGAATTTAAAACCAATCATACTTGTCCGGTTTTATATGGAGGTTCTATGAATGCTTCCAATGCTGAAGAATTTCTTAAATTTTCTGAAATTGACGGTGGATTAATAGGAGGAGCTTCACTTAAATCAGACGAGTTTTTAAAAATAATAAATATATCCGAAAGTTTATCAAATTAATTATTTTAAACAAACGGATACAAGATAACAGGAGAAATTTTTTATATGAAGAATATACTTCTTTTGATTTTAGATGGTTTCGGAATAGGTGAAAAAGTAAAATCCAATGCTGTTTATATGGCGAATACACCCAATATAGATAATATGTTAAATAATGATCCGGTATCTATTTTACAAGCTTCAGGGTTAAGCGTTGGGCTTCCCGAAGGTCAAATGGGAAATTCTGAAGTAGGGCATACAAATATTGGTGCCGGAAGAATTGTATACCAAGACTTAACTTATATTAATAAAAGTATAGATGACGGAAGTTTTTTTGAAAATAGAGAATTATTGAACATTATGGAACATGTAAAATCGAAGGGATCTCATTTGCATATAATGGGGCTTGTTTCCGATGGAGGGATTCACAGTCATATAAATCATTTTTACGCTGTTTTGAAATTGGCTCATAAATGTGGAATCAAAGAAACTCGCATTCATGCGTGGACTGACGGAAGAGATACTTTACCTTTATCCAGTACGAAATATATTAAAGATCTTGAAAAATTTGCAAATAAAATAGAAGTAGGAAAAATAGAAACGATTTCGGGAAGATTTTATGCTATGGATAGAGATAATCACTTAGATAGAACTCAGAAAGCTTTTGATGCCATATTTGATGCTGTAGGAGAAAAATTTGATTTGCCGGAAAAAGCCATAGAATTCTCTTATAAAGATAATATTACAGATGAGTTCATAATTCCTTGCGTTAGAGAGGGATATAAGGGATTTAAAAATGGTGACGCTGTGATATGTTTGAATTTTCGACCAGACAGAGCACGGCAAATAACCCGAAAATTTATTGATAAAAATGATTTTAAGTCCCGATACTGCTGTTTTACACAGTATGATGAAACGTTTAAAAATGTTTCAATTGCATTTAAACCTCGTGAAATAAAAAATACATTGGGTGAATACATATCTTCAAAAGGTTTAAAACAATTACGAATAGCCGAAACTGAAAAATATGCACATGTTACATTCTTTTTTAACGGAGGAAAAGAAAAGCCTTACAAGAATGAGGACAGAATAATAATTAATTCTCCGAATGTTAGTACCTACGATATAAAAACGGAAATGAGCGCTTGGGAAATTACAGAATGTGCAATTGAAAATATAAGAAAAAAAATTTATGATGTAATTGTTTTAAATTTTGCAAATCCTGATATGGTAGGACATACAGGAAATTTTGAAGCAACTGTAAAAGCTGTTGAAGAAGTTGACAGATGCGTGGGATTGTTACTTAATGAAAATAAAAATTACGGAGGAGTCACAATAGTTACTGCGGATCATGGAAATGCAGAAAAAATGTTGGACGATTTTGGTTCGGTTTTTACGGCTCACACATCGAATCCTGTAATTTTTGCTATAGACAATTATTCGTGTAATTTAAAAAGATTTGGTTCATTATGCGATATTTCGCCAACTATTTTAGAAATTTTAAATTTAAAGAAACCTGAAGAGATGACGGGTCACAGTCTCATAGAAAGATAATCACTTATACGTGAATATAAAGATTCCGTCCCATTGAAATTATTGAGACGGATGTACTTGTTGCTAAGGTATAGAGTTTATACTTTTTTATCAAATATAAATGTAGTTTAAAATACTCTATGATTAAATTAATTAAATCTGACATATGTGAGTTTTAACACTCATCACATATGTTAATGATAAAATTGCATTAAAACAGGATAATTTTAAAAAAATATCTGATACCAAGACATATATTATTAAACTGTAGTTTCAACTTAAATATTATTCTTAAAAGATATTTAACTAAACTGCCTTTAGTTTTTCATACTCTTAATTATAATTTTTTAAATCTTTTTTCGATTTACTTGAAATCACTTAAAATCATTTGAGTAATTATTTGTTAATAATCAGTTTATAATTTTTACATAGAACTTACATCACATATAAACGTAATATCATTAATTGTAGAACATAATACAAATAAAAGTGCGAAAATTGAGCGAGCGGGTTCTGCGCCTCTAAAAAGTCTAATAGTTGTGTAGTTATGTACTATAAAATTTTTAGATAGAATAGCGAGAAATTTTAATGGGTGATTTTTAATCACACTCCATGCAGACTTTTTATTACTACTTTTTTTAATAGTTTTCTCTAAATTTTTAGTTTCTGATTTGTCAGAATTTTCAATAGAAGTGTTTGACTCGTTTTTTACTTCCGGTTTACTTGAAACTACTTGTTGTGAAGTATTTTTAGGTGATTCAGCACAGAATGCAGGACCTGCACATCCTCCGATTAAACATAAACACAGCGATAGAGAAAGTAATTTTTTAAACATTTTAAAACTCCTTTTAATAAATATCTTAACACCAGTATATCATAAAAATAATTAAGTTTCAATATATTTTTAAAAAAATGACATTTGATTACTTTGAGGAAGATTTTTTAAAATTCCGGCCTCTTCAAGGGTTTCAATTACAGCTTTAGTAACTTTTGAGCGTATTTGAACATCATCAATAGAAAGGTACTCTCCATCTTTGGCTGCATCCTGAAGGCTTTGAGCTGCAGACACTCCTACTCCGGAAAGAGAGGCAAAGGGTAGCCTTATTTTACCGTTTTCAACGATGTATTTGTAAGAATCAGATTTGTATAAATCAACCGGAAGTACTTCGATTCCACGTGCAAGCATTTCGTTTATTATTTGAAAAGTAGCATATGCAGCGTTTTCTTTTGCACTTGCGGTTTTCCCTTTAAGTGCTATTTCTGACATTTTTTTTCTTACAGCGTCTCTGCCTTTCATTACTGTAAGACCGTCAAAATCTTCTCCTCGTACGGTGAAATATGCAGCATAGTATTCAGTCGGATAATAAACTTTGTACCATCCGAGTCTCAAAGTCGAAATCATATATGCGGCAGCGTGAGCTTTTGGGAACATGTATTTGATTTTCATGCACGATTTTATATACCATTCCGGGACTCCGTGAGAACGCATTTCGTCTAAATGTTCAGGAGTTAGAAGTTTGGTAGCTTTACCTTTTCTAACAATTTCCATAATTTTAAATGCGGTTTTTGGTTCCATTCCTTTGTGCATCAGATATACCATAATGTTATCACGTGTTCCGATGACTTCTGAGATTGTGCAAATTCCTTTTTGTATCAACTCATGAGCATTTCCGTGCCAAACGTCGGTACCGTGGGAAAGACCTGATACTTGGAGTAAATCTGCGAAAGTTTTGGGTTTACATTCAATTAACATTTGACGAACGAAAGATGTACCTACTTCGGGCATAGAAAATGTTCCTGTACGAGAATCAATATCTTGAGGAGTTACTCCGAGAGCTTTGGTAGACGTAAAAAGTGACATAACTTTGGGATCGCTCATTGAAACGTCGGTAACTTTAATACCGGTATAGTCTTCCAAATATTTATAAATTGACGGAACGTCGTGTCCAAGCTCGTCGAGTTTACATATGGTGTCATGTATTGCATGGAAATCAAAATGAGTTGTGATATTATCCGAGTTTTGGTCGTTTGCAGGGTGTTGAACAGGACAAAAATCATATATTTCTTTTCCTTGAGGTACAACAACCATTCCTCCGGGATGTTGACCGGTGGTACGCTTAACTCCTGTGCACCCCTCAGCCAGACGGATAGTTTCGGCTTTTCCGAGTGAAAAACCTCTTTCTTCGGCATATTTTTTTGTAAATCCTATACCTGTTTTTGTGGCTATGGTACCGATAGTTCCTGCTTTAAATACGTTGTCTTTTCCGAAAAGCGTTTCAGTGTATCTGTGTGCATCGTTTTGATATTCCCCCGAGAAATTGAGGTCTATGTCAGGTGTTTTGTCGCCATCGAAACCCAAGAATGTTTCAAAAGGTATATCATGTCCGTCTTGTTTTAAATCTTCACCACATTTCGGACATTTTTTATGAGGTAAGTCAAATCCTGACCCATAACTGCCGTCGGTTATAAACTCACTGTACTGACATTTCGGACATAGATAGTGCGGTACCAAAGGATTTACTTCTGAAATTCCTGACATAGTAGCTACGAACGACGAACCGACTGAACCTCTTGAACCTACGAGATAACCGTGTTTTTCTGAGTCTGCGACTAATTTTTGAGCTACCATATAAAGCACTGAAAATCCGTGTTTAGTTATGGAACCGAGTTCTTTTTCAAGTCTTTTTTGAACTATTTCAGGTAAAGGATCACCGTATATTTTTTTAGCTCTTTCCCACGTAATTTCCACAAGTTCTTTTTCTGCCCCGGGTATAAACGGAGGAAAAACTCCCGGTGGGATTGGAGAGAGGGAATCTACTGAATCAGCTATTTTATTCGTACTTTCAACTACAACTTCATAAGCTTTTTCTTTTCCGAGATATGCAAATTCTTCGAGCATTTCCGCTGTTGTGTGGAAGTAGAGCGGAGCTTGATTATCTGCATCACTGTATCCCTGACCTGCCATGAGTATTTTTCGGTATTCTGAGTCTTGTGGGTCAAGGAAATGTACGTCTCCTGTTGCTACTACGGGAATATTGAGTGTTTCTCCTATTTTTATTATTGTTCGGTTAAAGTCTTGAAGTTGTATGATTGTTTTTGCGATACCTTCTCTTAGCATAAAAGAATTGTTTCCGATAGGTTGAATTTCAAGATAATCATAAATTTTTGCAATTTTCAATAAATCTGCCCAAGGTCTTCCGCCTGTTACGGCTCTGAAAAGTTCTCCTGCTTCGCATGCACTTCCTATGATTAATCCTTCTCGGTATTTTTGAAGCATACTTTTTGGTATACGTGGTTTTTTGTAAAAATAATCAAGATGAGCCATAGAGATTAAGCGATAAAGATTTTTAAGACCGGTTTGATTTTTTACAAGTATAGTCATGTGATGAGAAACGGTTTTTTTAGGATCGTTTCCGGAAAGAGAGGTATTTATTTTTTGAAGTGAAGAAATATTTTTAGTCTTTTCCGACATATTCAAAAGTTCAATAAAGATATAAGCTAAAGCTCTTGCATCATCACAAGCTCTGTGGTGATTAAAGCTTGGAATTTTCAAATATTTTGCCACGGTATCGAGTTTGTGATTTTTGATACTCATTATAAGTGCTCGACTCATAGGCACGGTATCGGCATAGGTAAATTCGAATTTGATATTTTCACGTTTGGCGGTTGCTTTTACAAAAGATACATCGAAATTGGCATTGTGAGCTATAAGTACCGGTGAGTCACCGCAAAAATCTATAAATTTTTGTAAAGCTTCTTTTTGACTGGGAGCACCTTCAAGCATTTTGTCGGTAATTCCGGTAAGTTCTGTTGTTTTTTCTTCAAGTGACATTCCGGGGTCTGCAAATGTTCCGAATTCTTCTACAATTTGTCGGTTTTTTACTCTTACTGCTCCTATTTCTATTATTTTATCTGAATTTGCATTAAGACCTGTGGTTTCCAGGTCAAAACAAATATATTCTTCATCGAAATTTCTTTCGGTATCACCGGTTACAATTGGTAGCATATCGTTTACAAAATAAGCTTCCACACCGTATATAATTTTCATATTTCCGCCGTTTTTATTTATGGAATTTGCGGTATTCATTGCTTCAGGGTAAGCTTGCGCAACGCCGTGGTCAGTTATGGCTATAGCGGTGTGACCCCATTCGTTAGCTCTGTTAATGAGTTCCGAAGCGGGATTGATTCCGTCCATAGCCGACATATTTGTGTGAAGGTGGAGTTCAACACGTTTTTTGGGAGCGTTATCAGAAATTTTTGTAGTTTGTATAATATTTATTGACTTTGGACGCATTACAGTTTCTTTTTCGTAAGTATCTTCTGATAAATCTCCGTACACTAAGATATGAGTACCTTTTTTGAGTTTTTCGAGATACGAACTTTGTTTTTTATTTTCTATTATTTTGAGAATCAAAGAACCGGTGTAATCGGTTATATAAAAACTGAAGATAATTTTGGTACCATCACGTGTTTCGTGAGAATCAGTAAAAAATATTTTTCCCCAAACGACTGCATTTGACATTTGTGCGTCAATTTCACGAATAGATATGGGTTCTTTTTTTATCAAATTGCCGCAGAGAAGCTTAGCCGAAGAAATCACGGGACGGGGATAAAGTGTGTCTTTGGTTCTTACTTCAATTTCTGGAATGGGAGTTTCTTCAACTTTTTCTTCAGGTTCGGTTGTATTGGATGACACTGTAATTTTCTCTGTAATTTCAGGTTGAGGTTCGGAAAATTCTTTTGTTTCGGTTTCAGTAAATTTCACTTGAATGGAGTGATTTAATTTTTGAGATATTGATTTGGAAATTTCTTTGTCGATATTTTTCTGAATCAGAAAATTTTTTCCGCCGTGAATGAGATTTATTTCAACTAAATTTTCAGAGATGTTGAAAGATGAGTTCATTAAAATTTTAGAAACAGAGCGTGAATTTTTCGATAATTCTTTTATGGTTTCAGTTATAACGCTTTCGGTGTTTCCATTGGATTTTTCGCAAGATTGCATAACGTTTATTTTTACGTTCGAAAGCTCAAGATCACAGTCAAGTAATAAGGCTTCACAGGAAGATATATCCTCCTGCGAAACCGTTTTGTCTGATATTAAATTTATGGTAATGCTTCGAGATTTTTTATCTATATCCAAAGAATCTATAAAAGAATCTGAAATTGATTCTTTTGCGGAATTTATCTTAAAAATATCTTTAAATTTTTTCAACTGTAAGTTGCTCCTTGGTGTTTAGTTTAAACTTTATTTGTAAATTTGGTTTTCACTTTGATAAATATTGTCTGCGATTCTAAGTATTATCGGTGAAATTTGGTCGTATTTATAGTTGATTTTCGGACGTCATTTTATTTATTTCACTTATGAGTTCGGTTACAAGGTTTTCTTCTTCAACTTTTTTAAAAATTTTTCCTTTTTTAAATATTATTCCATAACCGTCACCGCCTGCAATACCGATATCCGCTTCTTTGGCTTCTCCCGGACCGTTGACAACACATCCCATTATTGCCACTTTAATATTGCTTTTGTTGTTGCGAAGTAAATGTTGAGTTTCTTTGGCAATTTTTATAATGTCAATCCTTGTTCTTCCGCAAGTAGGACATGAAATAAAAGTTATTCCATTGTTGCGAAGTTCTAAAGCTTTTAATATGTTAAATCCGGCTTTTACTTCTTCCGTTGGTTCGTCGGTAAGAGTTACACGTATTGTATCTCCTATTCCGTCGAGTAACAAAGAACCTATTCCTATGGCTGATTTTATGGTACCCATGGTTAATGTACCGGCTTCGGTAACACCGAGGTGCAGAGGATATGAACATTTTTCCGCAATCAACCTGTAACCTTTAACCATATTATTGACAGACGAAGATTTAATTGAAATAACTATGTCGTTAAAATCAAATTTTTCTAATAATTTTGCGTTGTAAATAGCGCTTTCACACATTGCTTCCGGAGTTGGACCGGAATATTTGGCCAGAATTTTTTTCTCTACTGAACCCGAATTTACTCCTATTCTGATAGGAATATTTTTACTTTTACATGCTTTTGCAACTTCATTTATTTTATCTTCACTTCCGATATTTCCGGGATTAATTCTTATTTTGTCAATACCGGCTGCTACGGACTCCAGTGCTAATTTGTAATCGAAATGAATATCAGCTACAAGAGGTATATCAACACGACTCTTTATAGCGTCTATAAGTTTTACGGATTCCATGTCAGGAATTGCAATTCTTAAAATTTCGCACCCAGCTTTTTTTAGACTTAGTGCCTGTTTTACGCTGTTTTCGATGTCATATGAAGGAATACTCAACATTGACTGAACTAAAATCGGATTGTTTCCGCCTATTTTTAAATTTCCTATTTTAACTTCATTGGAATTTCTTCTCATAATATTTTACCTGATGTTATAAATGTTTTTTTATTGTGAATGTGTTCTTAAAATTCTTATGATTTTAAATTTTTCCTAATAGACGCAGTATATCGCTGTAGGAAATATAAATCATAAGAGCAATGAAAAGGAAAAATCCCAGTGCATGAATTAAGCCTTCGTATTTCGGGTTTATTTTTTTACGTGTTATCATCTCAATTAAGAGGAAAATAAGACGTCCGCCGTCGAGAGCCGGTAGAGGGAGAAGATTCACGATTCCAAGGTTGATTGTTATCATAGCCATTATAGATACGATGTTGTTAATCGCATCAATTACACTTGTTTCAAGTCCCGTTGAAGCAGCTTTTCCGATAGCGGAAGCCATTCCTATAGGGCCGGCCATGTTTGATACGGCGAATCTTCCCGTTATAATCCCTACTAAGCTTACCCAAACTATTTTTACTGTTGAAAGAGTGTCGTACCACGTTTGAGTTATAAGACTTATAAAGTTTTTGTCAGTGGTTTTGAGTTTAAAATCAATTTTTGTTGCAGGTTTACCACTATCTGTACTGACTGTTTCAAAATTAACATCTTTGAGTTCTACAGTCTGACCGTTTCGTTTTACTTTTATATCAAATGAATTTTTTCCATCTATAGAGAGATCGAAATATAAATCTTTATAAGTGAATATTGGAGCACCGTTAACGCTTAAAATCTCGTCACCGACCATGAGACCATGAGTAGAAGATACAGAATTTTCTCCGAAAGAATCTATCGTTGTGGTTATAAATTTCGGACTTTGAGCAAGTAGAAATATTGTCATTATGAACCCCAAAACAAGATTCATAATTGCGCCGAAAGACACTATAATAAATTTTTGCCAAGCTTTTTTTTGTCCGAATGAACGAGGGTCGTTGCTGTCGGCATCTTCACCTTCCATTTCGCAAAATCCCCCGATAGGTAAAGCTCTTAGAGAAAATAGGGTTTCGCCTCTTTGAATTTTAAATATTTTTGGACCCATTCCCAATGCAAACTCATTTACTTTTACTCCGAATTTTTTTGCCCAAAAGAAATGTCCCAATTCATGCATAAATACTATAAGATTGAATAAAATTATTCCGATTATTACCAATAATATTACCAAATTGCTCACTCCTTAAAATAGCACTTCTATTTAATTATACATGCTTTTGATTTAATATCAACATTTTTTGTTGATTATTTTGTATATTGTTTAAATATTTTTCTTAAAAATAATAATTATAAGAGCTCTTTAATAAAATTCCGTGTAGCTTCATCAATATTTAAAATTTCCTTTAAAGAATTTGGTTTTTTTTCATTTTTAAATTTATCCAAAGCAGCTTTAACTGCATCAATAATTTCACAGAAAGTTATTTTTTCGTTCAGAAATAACTTAACGGCTTCTTCATTTGCGGCATTTAAAATAATCGGTTGAGCGGCATTTTTACGTATTGCTTCTCGACATATATTCATGGCTTCAAAAGTAGAATAATCGGGTTCGAAAAACGATAAGTTTTTTATTTTTGAGAAGTTAAGAGTCGGTACCGAAGATTTGAATCTTTCAGGATAAGTAAGAGCATATTGTATGGGAGTTTTCATGCTCGGAGTTCCCATTTGAGCAATAATCGATCCGTCCATTAACTCAATCATGGAATGAACAATGCTTTCACGGTGAATAACTACATCTATGTTGTTTTCGGATATATCGAAAAGGTGAACCGCTTCAATTATTTCTAAACCTTTGTTCATCATGGTAGCACTATCTACGGTTATTTTTGCACCCATTGACCAACTTGGATGGTTTAAAGCATCTTTTATGCTCACCGATTGCAATTCTTTTTTCGATTTCCCGAAGAAAGGTCCACCGGAGGCTGTTAAAATCAATTTGGATATATTTTTTTTATCTTTGCAACCCTGTATGCACTGAAAAATTGCACTGTGTTCACTGTCAACCGGAAATATTTTTACGTTATTTTCCGACGCAAGGTTCATAACTAAATTTCCTCCGGCAACTAATGTTTCCTTGTTCGCCAGAGCAATATCTTTTTTTGCAGATATGGCGGCTATGGTAGGTTCAAGTCCTATCATTCCCGAAACAGCGGTAACCACGCAATCTGCAGTTTTACAGCGTGCTGCTTCGCAAAGTCCGTATGTTCCCGATAAAATTTTTGTAGGGGTATCTTTTACTTTTTCTTTAAGTTCTTTGGCATATTTTTCATCAAAAACAGCTGCGACATCAGGTTTAAATTCTCTTATTTGCTCTTCTAAAAGAGAAATGTTTTTGTTTGCGGAGAGTGAAGATATTTTTATACCTAACTCACGTGCAACACTGAGAGTTTGAGTACCTATGGAACCGGTTGAACCCAAAACGGATAAATTTTTTTTCAAATGAATCACTCTTTTGATAAGTAATATAAAATTTTTTTGTTGGAATTAAAATTATTTTATTATTGGGAAAAATTTTAGGAATAAATATACATAAGGAACAGTGAAAATAACACTGTCAAATCTGTCCAAAACCCCTCCGTGACCGGGCATTATGGTTCCAAAATCTTTAACTTTGCATTTTCTTTTTATTATTGAAAAACTTAAATCTCCAAGAGCTGAAATCGGTGATCCAATAAGACCTAAAATTATTATCAAAATATAGTTTACAGTTTGTTTTTCGGTAAATACGAAATTATTGAATATAAAAGCAATAAAAATCATTGAAATGACGCATATTACTACGCCTCCGATAAATCCTTCTATTGTTTTTTTGGGACTTATTTCAGGACAAAGTTTATTTTTCCCGAAAAATTTCCCACAGAAATATGCTCCAGTGTCAGACATCCAAGCAACCGCTAAAGCCAATAATACAAAAAAACTTCCGTATTTTCCGCCGAAATTTCGAAGTTCTATTAACTTTTCGAGTGAAACGGAAATTAAAATTGCCATGGTATAAGTGACAGCAATATGTTTGAGCCGTGTTGTGGGTTTTATGAGCATAACCGAAAACATCCATAGAGTGTATATGTACCATGCGGCTTCCGATATTGTACCGAATCCGAAAATGGGTATAAAGCTTACAAATGCAAATGTCGGAATAGTTACATAAAAAGCCTTTAAAATATTCAATACTGAAAAAATTTCTCGCATTGCTAAAACCGCTATTACGGAGGTAATTATGTTTAGAAGAATCATACAGTTTTGATTAAAAAACAAAACGAACAAAACAAAAATTGCTCCCGTTATTCCCGAAATAATTCTTTTTTCCACTTTTACTCGCCTCCGAATCTCCTGTTGCGGTTATAATATTCTTGAATTGCTTCATCAAAAATTTTTTCCGAAAAATCCGGCCAAAGTACGTCGGCAAAATAAAGTTCAGCATAAGCAGATTGCCACAAAAGAAAGTTGGATATTCGTTTTTCGCCGCCGGTGCGTATGAGAAAATCCACATCAGGCTGATTTTCGGTGTAAAGATAAGAACCAAATTTTTCTTCAGTCAAATCACAGATATTTTTGTTTAATGGACTGTCTATATCTTTTTGCATATTTTTTATGGCATTTATTATTTCGGCTCGACTTCCGTAATTCATGGCTATGTTCAGACGCATACCTGTTCTGCTTTTGGTTTCGGTTTCGATTGTGTTTATGAGTTTTTGAATATCGCTTGAGAATTTAGAAACATCACCTATAAATTTAAGTTTTATATTTTCATTTTTAAAATCCTGCATTACACTTTTTAAATATTTTTTAAAAAGAAACATCAAAGCAGATACTTCTGTTGCCGAGCGTTTCCAATTTTCGGTGGAAAAAGCATATACGGTGAGATTTTTCAGACCTATTTTGTTGCAATAAAGAGCTAAATTTTTAAAAACCTCCGCACCACGGGAATGTCCGGAAGACACGGGAAGCCTTTGGTTTTTGGCCCACCTGCGATTTCCGTCCATAATTATTCCCACGTGCAAAGGAAGCTTTTTTGCGGCATCTGAATTTAACATAATTCATTCTCCAAGCTTAAAGATTAAAGTGACATCACCTGAGAAATTTTAGAACTGCATATTTCTTCTGTTTGTTTGCAGAATTTGTCGGTTAAATCTTGAATTTTCTTTTCTCCTGTTTTCAGTTCGTCTTCGGTAATTTCGGAAGATTTTTTCATATTCTTGATTTTATCCATGACGTCACGTCTGATATTTCTTATTGCTATTTTAGATTCTTCAGCCATTGCCGAAACTTCTTTGGATATTTCTTTTCTGCGATCCTCTGTGAGTTGAGGAAAAATTAAACGTATTACTTTTCCGTCATTTTGAGGATTTATTCCGATATCTGATTTTTGGATAGCTTTTTCCACAGCATTCAATATAGAAATATCCCAAGGTTGTATTACGAGAACTCTCGCTTCGGATACGGAAACGGCAGCAACTTGATTAATTGGAGTGGGGGTGCCGTAATAGTCAACAGTTACTTTATCCAGAATGGAAGCATTTGCTCTTCCGGCTTGTATGGAAGCGTAGTCGGAAGTAAGGCGGTCACAAGTTGTTTGCATACGGTTTTTTGCGTCGTTTAGAATTTGATTCATAAAATTTTCCTCCGAGTTAATTAAAGATTTTTAAATTTTTGGATGAATTTTACCGATTGATGTAATTACATGCGAGTTTTGGATAATTTAAGGTCTTGCAATAGTTCCCAAATTTTCTCCTTCAAGTGTTTTTATTATGTTTTGTGGATCTTGAAGGCTGAAAACGAGTACAGAAATATTGTTGTCACGGCAAAGAGAAGCTGCAGTTGAATCCATTACTTTAAGATTTTTGGAAAGTACCTCTTCAAAAGTTACTTCTGTATATTTTTTTGCATTTGGGTTTATTTTTGGATCACTGTCGTATACTCCGTCGACGTTTGTAGCTTTGAATATTGCTTCCGCTTGAATTTCGGAAGCTCTCAGAGCTGCTGCGGTATCTGTAGAAAAAAATGCACTTCCGGTTCCGTATGCAAAGATTACAACTCTGCCCTTTTTCAGATGACGAACAGCTTTTTCGGGCGAGTACTGTTCACCTACCTGTGGGAATGCGACTGCAGTCATAATTCTTACTTCCAGTCCCACTTCCTCCAAGACGTCTGCCAAACCAAGTGCATTCATAACAGTTGCCATCATTCCCATATGATCAGCTCTGACTCGGTTCATATTTCCGCTTGTTCTTCCTCTCCAAAAATTGCCTCCACCTACGACTACAGCTGTTTCGCAGCCGAAATCGTGGCATTTTTTAATTGTTTTGGCTATTGGTTTTACTGTTTCAAAATCTATTCCTGTTTTTTTGGTTCCGGCCAATGCCTCTCCGCTGAGTTTGAGTAAAATTCTCTTATACTTGGGTTTCAAATTCAGACACTCTCCCGATTTATTGTTATTTTTTACCATACATTTGCATGAACGGTATATTTTTCTCATTCATATGATATTTTAACTTAATAAATCAATTATGTAAATACTTTTAGAGAGCCTTGTTTTTTATTTTTAGCCATTTTATCGGTAGCTGATACGATTAATATAAAAAATTAAATTATAAAATTTTTTAATAGTTGTTGACATTTTAAATATTTGTATCATAATTCTATGTGAATGACTGTAATTTTTTGCACACGAAACATTTTATGAAGTGAGGTATTAAAATATGGAAGATATGATAGGAAAAATAATACAAATGGATAAAGAAGCTCGTGAAAGCCTCACTAAAGCGAATCAACTTAAGATTGATTCCGAGCGAAAAATAAGTGATATAAAAGAACAAAGAAGAAACGAGTATATAGACAGAGCCCGCACGAATATAAAAGTTCTCGAAAAAGAAGAAAAAATCAAAGCTGCGGTAAGGCTTAAAATAATTGAAAATTCTTACGAACAAAAATATGACAGAATAGAAAAAACCTATTACGAAAATAAAGATAAATGGGTAGACGCTATAGTTGACAGAGTTATTCAAAAATAAATTAAAGGTGGTGAATGCCGTGAAGTCTTTGGAATCGGAGATTTGTATGCGGCTTTCGTTATGATTTCATATGCCTCAAATGCAGTCTTGTCAAAAGCCAGGGCAATGTACGGAAAAAGCATGAATGCGAAAAATTATTCTGAACTTCTTTCATGTAAGAGTATTCCGGACATAGCTTCATACTTGAAGAAAAAGACTACTTATTCTTCAGCGCTTAAGAATATAAACGAGAACAGCGTTCATCGTTCGGAACTTGAAGAAAAGCTTAAATATAAGCTTTTTATAGATTTTGAAGCACTTGGACGGTATGATATTTCGGTTGGAGAACACTTTTTTGAATATATAATAGCCCGAGCCGAAATAGAACAATTTATGCATAGTTTAATGCTTTTGAATGCGGGAAAATCCGGAGAATTCGGATGCCTCGAAGATTGTTCTCTCCAGACGGGAACGCATCATTGCTTCGGCAGACCTGAAGAAAGGCGCCAATGAGGTTGCTCTGGATGCCGGGGAGCATGAAGGCGTCCTGATTGCGACCGTCTACGATTCCCGGAGCAGACCCGTTGCGGAGCGGCTTGTCTTCCGTGCGCCGAAGTTTGTTGCGAATGTACGGATTATTCCGGAGAGCAGGGCATTCGTCCCCGGCGGGAAAGTCAAACTCAACATTCTTGCCACGGATCGGAACGGAGCTCCCGTGGAGAGCGTGATCGGGCTGAATGTGACCGATGAATCCGTGATTGAGATGACGGAACGCCGGGAACAGGCGCCGTCTCTGCCGGTGATGGTCTATCTGGAGAACGATGTGAAGGAGCTTGCCGACGCCCGGATTTATTTCGATGAGAAGAATCCGGATTCATCGGAGGCGGTCGATCTGCTTCTCGGCACGCAGGGATGGCGCAGATTCATCACGGTTGATTTCAACGAACTGGTGAAACAGTATGAAAATCCGGCGAAACGCGCTCTTGCATGGATGCGGCAGATTGTGGCGCGCGAATATCGTGTATATAAGGCGAATTTTGCCGGAGTCCGCCGGGAAGCCG
>JABLTK010082805.1_pt1 | contig 15645 bp, 16 predicted proteins | sample 7160131 | NCBI WGS metagenome assembly JABLTK01 (sample SAMN14651221, study PRJNA627086) | human gut metagenome | isolation source: feces | host: Homo sapiens
AATTCATGCTTTCCATAATATGTAATGACCTCATTAAAATTAAGAATATTTACTATTCTCCTATAATATGGTATATTAATTATGCAATCAGGTTTTATCCCTATTTTTTCGTAGACGTTTATAAAGAGCGTGCCAAAAGTAATTTAGCTCTATGTTAGAGCAAGTATATATATTACATGGAATTAATATTTCCATGTTTTATTTTTTAATATAAAAAAATAGATTCAATAGTCAAAATAATATTAATTTTATTATATAATATAATCAGGTGATAAAATGTCAGATTATAGCAGACTAAAGAATGGAATATTAGGATTTATTATAGGGGATGCTATGGGTGTCCCATTAGAATTTACAAAAAGAAGAACAGAAAAAGTAGTTGATATGCTAGAATATGGTACTCATCATATGCCAAAAGGAAGTTGGTCTGATGATAGTAGTATGGTTGTAGCAACTATAAAATCAATCATAGATAATAAAGGTAATATAAATTATGAAGATATAATGAATAATTATATATTATGGGTCGAAAAAGGAAAGTTTACATCTAATAATAAAACATTTGGAATAGGTAGAACAACACTAAGAGCACTTAGAAATTATTATTATAGAGAAGAATTCGAAATATACAAAAATCCTTTAATGTGTGGTATAGATGATATAAAAGATAATGGAAATGGAAGTTTAATGAGAATATTACCAATCACATATTATTGTTATTATAAGAAATTAACAGAAGAAGAAATATATAAACTAGTTAAAGATATTAGTTCAATGACCCATAAACATAGTATTAGTATATTAGGTTGTTATATCTATGTACTATTTGTAATAGGAATATTAAATGGCAAAGAAAAGAAAGATATTTATAAAAGTATAAGAGAGTATAATTACAATAAATATTTTGATAAAGAAACTATAAATGCTTATAGTAAAGTATTAGATAATGACATTAGTCTATTAGATATAGATAATATAAATAGTTCTGGTTATGTAGTAAATACTTTAGAAGCAGTTATATGGTGTTTTATGAATAGTAATAATTATAATGAAAGTATTATTGAAGCAATAAATCTAGGTGATGATGTAGACACTATTGGAGCATTAGTCGGAGGAATAAGTGGTAGTTACTACAATGAAATAAATAATAAATGGTTAAAAGACATTAAAAGAAAAGACTATTTATTAGATTTATGCAATAAGTATTATGAAGTATTAAAATTTAAGAAAAAAATTAAAATTCATCAACACTTTTAATCTATATTTTTTTAAAAATATATGTTATACTGAAGATAATAGAGTAAGTGTCAGAGGTATGTTATGAAAAAGAGTGAAAAAGGTTTTACTTTAGTAGAGTTACTTGCAATAATAGCAATAATAAGTATTTTGATAATAATTATTGCTCCAAAAATAATGCAAATATTTAAAAATGCACAAAGAGAGACATTTATGTCTCAAGTTAGAGGAATGGTAAAAAGTTCAAACTTAGAAGTTCTAGATGAAACAGGTATTACATTTGACTGTAATAAGTACTTAGATGACCAAAAATATAAAGATTGCACAGGAACATTAGATGACGGTATATCAATAAGTGCCCTAGGAGATGGTGAGTATAGTAATCTTTTAGCGGTTGATGTAACTGAAGATCCAAAGTCAGGAACTATTATTGATCTTAGTGAATTAAATGAAATAAAAATACCAAAACAAGATATAATAAATGAGTCATTAATAAAAGATAATTCTATGAACCCGTTTTATAAAGCACTTTCTGGTCAAGAGATTTTTAATAAACTTATAGAAATTACAGGAGAAGACCCTTTTGCTGGTGTTCCAGAGGAAGAAAAAGAAAATGTACAAGCCAGAATAGATCTTATGAAATCTGAAATCGATGAAATGAAAAATAACCATATTATTGAAGAAGGAATGCTAACACAAAAGAAACTGTTAAGTGTGACTTATGATGGCGAAACAGAAGAAGTAAAAAATAATGAATTAATATTTGAACTTAACTTTACAAATAAAATGTTAGGAACATACAAAGTAATAAATTCGGATTTCAAAATGGGAATTATAATAACTGAATCTGAATTAAAACAATTATATAATAGTAAAGATGATGGCCCTACAAATTATAGACCGAGTATTGTACAGCCTGGATATGAATTTACCATAGAAAATCCAGAAAAGGTATATCTAATAATTGGAACAATATATGGAGAAAAATATGAAGGTCTAACAATAGAAAGAGAAGCTAGTAAAAATGGCTTACAATTAATAGGTGGTAGTGCTGTAGATATTCATATAAATGATGTTAAAAATTATGTCGATGCAGGAATTAAAAACAGTGAAGAAAAGTTGACAGGTGAAAAAGATTTTTATAGTTACACAAATCTTAGAGAAAAAGAGGGAGAATTTGTATATAACTATGTTGTAAATACAGATAAAGAAATAAAAATATTAAAAAGAACAATAAATGTATATGATGATACACCAGCAAGTTGTTTTGCATTTGCCTACAATAATTCTACTGGAGAATATGCAATAACAGATTACTATGACACAGAAGATAATTCTCCTGATGCAAAATCTTGTCCAGCTAAAGTTTATATACCAGACAAGTATAATGGTAAAAATATAACATATATATCATCTGATGCATTTGCATATAAAAATATTATAAGTGTAAGATTGCCGATTAATTTAAAATATATTGGTGATCATACATTTGCATATAATAATTTATCATATGTAGAATTACCTAATAAACTACAAGAAATGGGCTATGAAGCATTTGCCTACAATAATATAAGATACATAAAATACTCTGGTAAAAATAAATTTTGCAACGAATCAATAAATAGTCAAAGATACAATATTTATTCTGGCAGATATATAGGCGGAACATCGGGAAACTTCTTAGAATATTGTAGAAATAAAGAGATTTAGTGTATAGAGCATCAAAATATGCTCTTTTTTGTTGATAAATTGTTAAAAAACTTAAATAAAATTATATAATAATAAAAGGAATATATATAAATATAAAATGGAAGTGATTATAATGAAAAAGAAAATAGAAGAATTACAAGAATTAATTAATGAATCAGATAATATTGTATTTTTTGGAGGAGCAGGTGTTTCAACTGCAAGCGGATTAAAAGATTTTAGGAGTAAAGATGGTTTATACAGTAATAAAAATAATGCATTAAATGTTACTCCAGAATTTATGTTAAGTTCATCATGCTTTTATAGTTTTACAAAAGAATTCTATAAATATTATAAAGAAAATATGAATGCTTTAAATGTTAAACCTAATGTAATACATAAATACTTAACTAAATTAGAGAAAAGTAAAAAACTAAAAGCAATAATTACACAAAATATAGATGGATTACATCAAAAAGCAGGAAGTAAAAATGTACTAGAACTTCATGGAACAATTTATAAAAATTATTGTATAAAATGTCACAAAGAATATACAGCAGAATTTGTATTTCATAATGAAGGTATACCAAGATGTGAATGTGGTGGGCTTATTAAACCAGCTGTTGTTTTATATGGAGAAATGCTACCTGATGATTTTATTAAAGCAAAAGAATATATAAGCAAGTGCGATTTGTTAATTGTAGCAGGAACTTCATTAACAGTTGAACCAGCTGCTAGTTTGGTATCACATTTTAAAGGAAGAAACTTAGTTATAATTAATAATGATAAAACTCAGTATGATGGTTTAGCCACTCTTGTGATAAATGATAATTTAGCAAAAGTATTTAAAGAATTAAAATAAACTCAACCCTTATTTTAGTAATTCAACCAGAAGATTATACACATCAGATTTAATATATTATATTATTGAATTACGAAAGGAGTTTATATGAAAAAGAATGCAAAACTAATAATATCTTTAGTAATATGTTTTTTGGTAGGAGGCTTAATTAGTTATTTTATATTTAATTCAAAATATGATGACAATATTCTACCAAAACCAGAATTATCAGAAGGAGTGAGAGGAACTCAATTTGGTATAGATAAAAATATATATGAGGATACAATAGATAATTATTTAGAAAGAAATGATTCAGTTTATAGAGATATGCGTATGCTTAAAGACCCAGGAAATTATGAAGCAATAGGTGGAGATGCATATCTATCAGGATTTGTAAAAGGATTTGAAGTAGTGCCTTATCCATATTTAGTTAATGTTACTGGTCTTCCAGAAGAAGTAGGAAAAACTTATGAAGGAGAAACTCTTTTTACCGAGAAAGATGGAAAGTATACAGCAAACTATGAAGAATCAATTGAAATATTAGAATATTTATTTCCAAAAGATAAAAATATTTTCTTAATGTGTGGTGGCGGAGGCTATGCAGGCATGACTAAGAACCTATTAGTGTCACTTGGATGGGATGAAAATAAAATTTATAATGTTGGTGGATTCTGGTATTACAAAGGAAATAACAAAGTCACTGTAAAGAATACTACAAAAGATAAGACAACTTATGATTTCTATAAAGTTGCATATCACGATATAGATTTTAAGTCATTAACAAAAATAACTAAATAATTATACATAAAAATTAAAATATATATGTAATAATAATTAATAAATAAATATAGAAATATGATATAATAATAAATATTAGAAAGTGGTGACTAGATGATAATATTTTTGGATATTGTATTTCTATTTTTTATTGGATGTACTTTTGGATGGATATTAGAATTATTTTATAGGAGATTAGCTCACGGTTATTGGGTAAACCCAGGATTTTTAGTTGGGCCTTATTTACCAATTTATGGTTTTGGTTTATGTACTTTAACTGTAATATATTTGACATTTTATGAAATGAGTTTACCAAGTATACTAGTTATATTATTAATGGGTGCTGCAATGACATTAATAGAATTTATAGGAGGTTTATCATTTGTAAATAAGCCTGTTAAATTATGGGATTATAGTGATAACTGGGGAAACTACAAAGGAATAATATGCCCATTATTTTCATTTATATGGACAATGATAAGTGCAGCCTATTATTATTTTTTATCAGAATTTATATTAGAAAAAATATTATGGTTTAATAATCATTTAATATTTTCATATATTCTTGGTATGTTTACAGCAACATTTATAATTGATTATGTTTATTCAACTAAATTATTATCTAAGGTAAGAGTATATGCTAAAGAAAGTGGAGCAATATTAAGATATGAAGAATTTAAAAGAACTGTTAAAGAACATCAACAATCAATTAAAGAAAAACATTCATTTATTTTTCCAATTAAACCATCAATGGATTTAAAAGAATATGTTAAAAATTATAAAAAACATTTTAAAAAATTTAAAAAGAATAGCAATAAATCAAAATAAGTGTTATAATATGTAGCACTCAGGGGTAAGTATGATAAAAATTCGTGAAAAAGATGTTTATAACATATGCGTTAAAGAAAATGAAACTAATAAATTATTAGATTATGATAATAATAAAAGTCATTTTAGAAATGCAAATCTTAACGAAATTTTATCATGCTTTTTTTCATTTGTCTCTAGAGAATTAAAAAGAGCAATTAGATCTAGTAAAATGATTAACGAAGAATATTTTATTAGTAATATAATCAAAATATATAAAAAGTATGTAATCGGAACAGATAAAGAAAAAGAAATAATTAAAGTGTTAAATGCATATAAAGAAGCAATAATTCTTTTAAAAGTTGAAGTTGGATTTGATGAAAATGATAAAGAAGAAAAAGCAGCTGAAGAAATATTATTAAATCAAGTAAAACAAATAAATGATTTCTTTAGTGAACTTAATTTAAAGGAAAAAATGTATCAAGAACTTGGAACATTTGATAAATACTTAGAACAAGAAGAACTATCAAAGGAAGAATATGATAGATTAACAGAAATAATTAATTATGCAGTATACCCTGTTCCTCAAAGATATATAGATTTATATTTTAGAGAAACTGTAGATAAAAATATATTAATGAGTAGAGAAACATTAAAATCAGTAATAAATAGTATAATAAAAAACTTTGCTCATACTAATGATACTCATTGTTACTTTAAGGTTTTAAAGGAATCAAGTAGGACTAAAGGAAGTTATGAAGATAAAGTAATTTATGTATCACCTGTGGTTTACAAAAAAATATTGAGAAATGGAAAAGTAGATTATAAAGATGTTTTATTAACTGTGTTTCACGAACTTAGACATTTATATCAAGATAATAAAATAGTAGGGTTTAAAAGATTAGACTATAATGACATTGAAATTTTGATGGACTTATTAATATCCTATACTTTTGAATTAAGATATTATGATAAAAATTATGATTGTTTATCATATGAACTTGATGCGAGAGTAAAATCAAGAATTGATACAGATAGATATCTTGATATTTTAGGAAAGGTAGGTACAACTAGAGCTCATAATCTAGATGACATCAAAAAAAATAAAACAAAATATAGAAAATTTAATCATAGATATTTACTATTAGAGGAAATATTTTATGGAAATATAGAAAAAATATTTGAAACTGCTATGAGTGAAGATGTTAATATTTTTGAAAAACATCCTATTTTGAATATATTATTTACACCAGAAATAAAGAGAAGATCAACAGCTGAGCTTTTTAAAATGAGAAATGAGTTTCAAAAAAGATTAGAATTTATTGACGAAGAAGAAACAGAAAGATTAGAAATATTAATTCATAATATAAATGAAGTGCTATATGGTCAGATTCTACCTTTAGAAGATATGGTGTCTGACTATAAGGAATTATTAAAAGCTGATTTTATAAATGAAACAGAAAAGAAATTATATTTAGAAAATATGAGAAAATTAATAGAAATGGAATCTAGAGAAAGAAGTATTTATGATATTGATGAAATGATTTTTGGCACACCTAAAAATAATAGCTTCTTATCATTAATTCTTAAAAGTCATAAAAATTAGTATGAATTTATAATAAAATATCGTAAAGAAAGTGTGTATTTAAGTCTAAATACACTTTTTTATGCTATAATTAATTAGGTGAAACAAATGCAAATGTTTATAAGAAATATAAATATTAATTATGATTTTTATAGAAATGATAGTGATATAACACTAGTTTATTTACATGGTTGGGGTCAAAATATAAAAATGATGATGCCAATAGCAAAGCCATTTATAAAGAAATATAGTGTTCTAATAGTTGATTTACCAGGTTTTGGAGAAAGTGATGAACCAAAAGAAACTTGGTCTATTTATGATTATGCAGATTGTATGAATGAAATGTTTGAAGAACTAAATATAAAAAATCCAATTTTAATTGGACATTCTTTTGGTGGAAAAGTTTCCCTTGCTTATGCAACAAAGTATAAGACTAATAAATTAGTTCTATTAGCTAGTCCATATAAGAAAAACATATCAGAACCAACATTTAAAATGAAAATATATAAAACTGTTAAAAAGATTCCTGGATTAAAAGGGTTAGAAAGTTTTGTTAAAAAACATGTTGGATCAACAGATTATAGAAATGCTAGTGAAACAATGAGAAAAATATTAGTTGAACATGTTAACTTAGATTTAAGTGATGAAGCTAAAAAAATAAAATGTCCAACATTATTAATATGGGGAACTAATGATGCAGCAGTACCTATTGCAGATGGTGAAGAACTTGAAAACATAATACCAAATTGTGGATTAGTTAAATATGAAGGTTGCACACACTATGCTTATTTAGAAAACCTAGTTCAAACTGTTAGAGTTTTAGATAATTTTATAGGAAGTGATAAAAAATGAAAACATATTTTATATTATCTTTAATACCATACTTTTGGTATGTAATATATAAGGCAAGAAAATCAATGCATATGTTACAACAAAATTGGTATAATGATGGAAATAGATATTTTAAATGGATACTTGATAATTTAACGAAGGTATTTATAACATTTGATTTATTGTTTGTATTCTTTGCATTATTTAAATATACAACATTTAATGCAAGTGTAATAATATTTTCTATATTCTATGTTATTGTATATTTCTTATATAGATCTAAAATTAAAAAAGAACAATCTAAAAAACCATTAGTTATAACAGCAAGAATAAAAAGATTATATGTAACAATGCTAATACTTTATTTAATAGGAATAATACCAATGTTCTTCTTATTTAATGAAAATGGTTTATATGGATATTATACTTATATAGGCTTGATAGCATATTTAAATCCATTTATAGTAATGTTAGCTAATATTATAAATAAACCAGTTGAAAAGTTAGTTTATTTACATTATAAAAGACAAGCTCAAAATAAATTATATGGTATGAAAGATTTAAAGAAGATTGGTATTACAGGAAGTTATGGTAAGACAAGTACCAAAAATTTCTTGAATGATATATTATCAGTTAAATATAATTCTTTTGCAACACCAAAGAGTTTTAATACAATGTACGGTCTTATTAATGCTATAAATAATTATATGGATAAGTTTAGTGAAGTATTTGTAGCTGAAATGGGTGCTTTTTATAGAGGAGAAATTAAACAAAAAGCAAATTTTATTAAACCTAAATATGGAATTTTAACAACAGTTGGTACAGCACATTTAGAAAGCTTTGGAAGTAGAGAAAATATCCAAAAAGCAAAATTTGAACTTATAGACTCACTACCAGATGATGGAGTAGCTGTTCTAAATATGGATGATCTATACCAAACTAGTTATAAAATAAAAAGTAAATGTAAAGTTATATGGGTATCAACAAAAAATAAGAAAGCAGATGTATATGCAGAAGATATAAAATTATCTGGAAAAGGTACTAAGTTTACTTGTATATTTAAAAAATCAAAAGAAAAGTATACATTTGAAACTAAATTACTAGGAAATGCTAATGTTTATAATGTTTTACAAGCAATAGCTATGTCTTATGAACTTGGTCTTACATTTGAACAGATTGCAATTGGAGTAAAAAGAATAAAACCAATAGAACATAGATTAGAACTTAAGAAAATGGGTAATATATATATAATTGATGATGCTTATAATTCAAATCCAGTTGGTTCTAAAATGGCAGTAGATGTACTAGCAATGATGGATGGCAAAAAAATAGTAGTTACTCCTGGTATGATTGAACTAGGTGCTGAACAATACAATTTAAATTACGAATTTGGAAGACAAATAGCAGGTGCAGCTGATGAAGTTATATTAGTTGGAAAAGAACAAACAAAACCAATATATGATGGATTAAAAAAAGAAAAATATAATGATAAAAATATACATATTTTAAATGATGTAAAAGATGCTTTCCCACTTATGAGAAAGTTATCTGGAAAAGAAACATTTGTATTACTTGAAAATGACTTACCAGATATATTTAATGAATAGGAGTGAAGAAGTATGAAAATAAAAATAGGTGTTATTTATGGTGGAGAAACAGTAGAACATGAAGTAAGTGTTATTTCTGCATTACAAGCTATGAATAATTTAAATGAAGATAAGTATGATATTGTTCCAATATATATATCAAAAGATAGGACTTGGTATACTGGACATATGTTAAGAGATATTGAATTTTATAAAGACTTCGATATGGAAAAAAGATATGCTACTAAAGTTATGCTATATAAAAAAGGTAAAACATTTTTATTACAAAGAACTACTGGTTTATTTAGAAAAGATGTTACTGATTTAGATGTAATATTACCTGTAGTTCATGGTAATAATGTAGAAGATGGTTCACTTGCTGGATTACTTGATTCAATAGGTATTCCTTATGTTGGATCTCATGTTCTAGGTGGAGCATTAGGACAAGATAAAGTTGTAATGAAACAAGTAATGCAAGCAGTTGGATTACCAATTGTAGACTATACTTGGTTCTATGATAATGAATATTTAGATGATAAAGAAAAAATCTTGGATAATATTAAAAAAATTGGATATCCAGTTATAGTAAAACCAGCTACACTTGGAAGTAGTATTGGAATAGGAAAAGCTCATTCTGCAAAAGAAATTGAAGCTAAAATAGAAGAAGCAATTGAATATGATAATAAGATTGTTGTTGAAAAAGTAATCGAAGATCTAACTGAAGTTAATGCATCAGTACTTGGAAATTATGAATATCGAAAAGTAAGTCCATTAGAAGAAGTTATGGGTGTAGACGAAATATTATCATATGCTGATAAATATTTAGGAAATGCAAAATTAAAAGGAACAGCTTCAAAAGGTATGGCTAGTACAAATAGAATAGTACCAGCAAGAATCTCCGATAAACTAACAAAAGAAATAGGAGAAACAGCAAAAGAGGTATTCAAAACTTTAAATTTAAGTGGTGTTTGTAGAATAGATTTCCTAATAGATAAAAAAGATAATAAATTCTATGTTAATGAACCAAATACTTGTCCAGGAAGCTTATCATTCTATTTATGGAAGGAAGCTGGAGTAAAATATTGTGATTTATTAGACGAAATGATTTCAATAGCTATAAAAGAATATAAACATAAAAGCAAAAAAACTATGTCATTTAATAGTACAATATTTGACGGCTTTAATGGTTCAAAAGGATTAAAAGGTATGAAAGGATTAAAAAATTAATCCTTTTTTTCTTCTCAACTTACCGTTTAGATAACTAAACTATCAAATTATAGAATTTTATAAAAAGTTCTGTATAATGTAAAATGAGGAGAAAAGTATGAATAAAAAAATAATAATAAGTGCAATAATTTTAACAATAATAATAGTTGTACCAGCAATATTAATGATGAATAAATATGAAAAATTTTATATAGAAGATAAATATTATACAAATGGAGAATTTATAAAGATTGATTCTAACGAGTTAAATCAACTAATAGATTCAAAAGAAAGCTTTCTATTATACACTTATAATGATTATTGTAGTTTAAAAATACCCTGTGATGATATCTTTAAAGAAGTAATGGAAGAAAATAATATAAGTATGTACTCTATAAGATATGAAGAATTTGAAAAGACTAAATATATAAAGAAAGTTAAATTTGCTCCATCAGTTTTAATTATTAAAGATAGTAAAATTATTTCATATTTAGATGCCAATAAAAAAGAAGATCTTGATAAGTATCAAGATACAACTGAATTTAAAAAGTGGTTAGAAAGTTATATTTATTTAAGTAAATAATATAACTTTTTTATTTGTTATAAATTATTTCAGTTTTACCTTTAACATTACTGTTACTTAATAAATTTTTGCTTTCAAGTACTCTTTTTACTTGATTTGATACACCTTTATTTCCATCTATAAGCTTAGCATTTGGAAAAAGTTTTTTAATACTTTTTTTAGCATATGGATAATGTGTACATCCAAGTACAATAGAATCTATATCTTTATCATAATAACTATGAAGTAAGTTATGTAGAACTCTATCAACATCTTTTTCAGTTCCAAACTCTATGGTATCTGCTAAACCTTTACAAGGTAAAAGTTTTATTTTTTGACCTATTCTTTTATAATTTTTAACCAGTTCATGTGTTCTTTCAGCTTTTATAGTACCTGGTGTAGCCATAACTAAAGTATTTTTATAATTATTATCACAAGCTACTTTAATAGCAGGTTCAGTACCAACAAATAGCATATTCGGATACATTAGTCTTAATCTTTTTATACATCTTGTAGTTGCTGTATTACAAGCAATAACAATTATTTTAACATCTTTGCTTATTAAAAAATCAACAATATTAGTGACTATTTTCATAAGTTCTTCATCACTTTTTTCACCATAAGGATTATTTTTAGAATCGGCATAATAAATATAATCTTCATTTGGAAGTAACTTTTTTAGTTCTTTCAAAATAGTAAGACCACCGATACCTGAATCAAACATACCAATTTTATTATTCATCTAACATCATTCCTTGTAAATATTATATCACAATTATATATTATCTTATAAAATATGTTATAATTAAAAACAGATGAATATAATTAAAAGAAGGTGTAAAATGGAAAGTATAATAGATTCAATAATAAAGTTATTCAGTGGTTTAACAGCATTAAAATTTGGTAAGGAATTAATAGTATTTATTGTTTCAATATTACCAATTTTAGAGTTAAGAGGAGGCCTTATAGCAGCATCATTATTAGATGTTAGTCCTCTTACTGGATATATAGTATCAATAATTGGAAATGTATTGCCTGTACCATTTATATTACTATTTATAAATAAAATATTAGAGTGGATGAAAAATTCTAAAATAAAATGGATGAATAAAGTAGCTAAATGGTTAGATAAGAAAGCAAGAAAACATAAAGATTCAATTGAAAAATATGGTTATCTTGGCTTAACATTATTCGTAGGTATTCCACTACCAGGAACAGGTGCATGGACAGGATGTTTAGCAGCATCAGTACTAAATATGGATAAAAAGAAATCATTTATATCAATAATGCTTGGTATAATAATGGCAAGTATAATAATGATGATTTTATCGTATGGACTTTTAAAAAGAATAGTAGGTTAGTATGAAAAAGAAAGAAACAACAAAGTGTTATAAATATAAATTTAATCTTAAAGCTGGAAATATAATGGCATCGTTAATAATAATTGCATTACTTATGTTAGTATATTTTACATTTGATAATTATTATTTTAAATTTGAATATAAAGAATTATTAATAATGATATCTTGGTTTATATTACATGAGATATTACATTATATAGGATACTTAATAAATAGGCCAGTGAAAAGTAAAGATTTATGTTTAGGTATGTGTCTTGAAAAAGGAATAATGTATTGCAGATGTACAAATGAAATAAGTAAAAAAGCAGTAATGATTTCATTATTAACACCATTCACCATAATTGGTGTATTAACATTAATAATTAGTTATATATATGATATGCCTTTTTTAGCATTCTTATCAGTTTCTAACATAGCAGGATCATATTTTGATTTATTAACCTTTTTACAATTATTAAAAATGCCAAAGAATATAAAATTTGCAGAATATAATGAATGTGATGCATATTATCTAATAAGTGAAAAAGATTTAAGTAATATAAAAGTACCTGGAATAAACTTAGTTGAAACAAAAGAATTTGATAAATCAAAAATAGATAAAAATTCTAAAAGAATAGAATTATCAAAAGCAAGTATAATAATAATAATGATTATATTATTGGCACTAGGATTTATAATTTAAAATAATAAGAAAGTATGATATAATCTTCTTGGTGAAGAAGTATGAATATACAAGCAATATGTATAACATTGTTATCAGGACTTTCTTTTTTTATAGGTTATTTGATAACAAAGTTAATTAAAAATGAAAAAAAATTAATAATATTTTCAATAGGATTTTCTTTTACTATAATATTAGGTCTTATATTTTTTGATCTTTTACCAGAATGCATAGAAGCTATTGAAAACAAATGGGTAATATTTGGGTTTACACTTTTAGGTATACTTTTATTAAAGGCACTAGATTTATTTATTCCAGATCATGAACACGAAGAATCTAAAAGAAAAGATCATATGGAACACATAGGTCTTATATCAGCATTAGCATTATTTATACATAATATTATAGAAGGAACAGCTATATATACAGCTTCATTAACTTCACTTAGTATAGGAATATTTACATCGCTTGGAGTATCATTTCATAATATTCCACTTGGAATACAAATATCATCATTAGTAAAAAATAAAAAAGAGAAAATTATATTACTTAGTTTATTATCATTATCAAGTATACTAGGTATAATTGTTATAAAATTATTAAAAATTACACTCACTGAATATATTTCAGGTGTATTAATTAGTATAACTCTTGGAATGTTAATATATATAGCATTCTTTGAATTATTATGTGAACTAAAAGAAAATATTAAAAAGAAGGAATTATTAATTGGAATAATGACTGGTGTTATATTAATACTAGTAGGTCATATATTCCACTAAAAAGATAAATATGAATAAGAGAAGATTAGAAATATTATTTGAAGATAAGCATTTAATAATAGTAAATAAAAGTGGTAATATGCCAACTATTAAAAGTGATATTTACAAAGATAATTTATATAGTGAAGTATACGAATATTTACATAAAAAGAATCAAAAAATATTTGTGGTTCATAGACTTGATAAAGATACTAGTGGAATAGTAGTTTTTGCTAAAAGTGAAACTGTTAAAGAAAAACTACAAAATAACTGGGATAATGTTGAAAGAAATTATATAGCAGTAGTCCACGGAATAACAAAAGAAGAAGGAATTATTAAATCATATTTAAAAGAAACTAAAACACTATATACATATAGCACAAATGATAAAACAGGAAAATATGCTGAAACTATTTATCATAAAATTAAATCTAATAAACAATATTCATTATTAAAAATAAACATTAAAACAGGAAGAAAAAATCAAATAAGAGTACATATGAAAGATAATAATACTCCAATACTAGGAGATAGAAAATATGGTAAAAAAGATGGATATAGAAAAATGATGCTTCTAGCAAATGAAATAAAGTTTATTCATCCAGTCACAAAAGAATTAATTCATATAGATTTAAAAATTCCAAATGAATATAGTAAAATAGTAGAATAAAAAAGTAAGAATTATTAATTAATTTCTTACTTCTTTTTTTATAAGTTTAGCATGTAATACAACTTTTTCATCAGTTTTATAACAAGTTGATAATGTTAGAATTGTATCATTAACATCAACAGTTGCATCGAATTTTAATTTACTTCTAGACGAAATTGTATTAATAAACTTTTGAAATTCTTCATCATTTTTGAAGTCAGTAGTAATATAATAATTTTCAGTCTTTATATGATAAACACTAAATACTTGCCATAAAGTATTTTCAGTTTCAGTTGATAATTTAATAATATGATTATCAGTATCATTATACCAATTACTTTTAAGAATATTTTTAAGTGAACCAAACATAGTTTTATCTAGTCTAGAATGAGCATAAATTATATTATTTTTACTTAAATTATTTATATCATTTCTATAATCTAAAAATACCCAACCAGCTTCATTTTTCTTTTTATTAAAAGAATGATTTAAATAATAAGCATTATCATTAGATTGAACAAATGGATAATTAATATTAGTACCATTTACTTGAATCCAACCCTTAGTATCTTTATTTTGTTTAATTAAGTCAGTAAAATCAACAGTAATCATATTCATTTTAATATAACTCCAATAAATACTTTCTTTCTTTTGATTTTTAGAATTAACAGTTTCACCATCACTTACTTCATCGACAGAAACAGTTTTATAAATAGAATTAATTTCTTCTTCTGTACTATCATTATCCTTTTTCCAGTTTTTAATATTAACAATTGAATATATTAAAAGACTAGCACTAATAACTAGCAATATTGATAAAATTAGATTGGTTTTATTAAGTTTACCTTTAACTTTCATAATAAAATTATATAACAAAAAAAGAAGAAAATAAATATTATGGATTTAAAACATCTGGTATCTTTACATTATCATTTTCTTCTTTTGGTTTTCTAGTTTGAATTGGATACACTTTTGTTGGCTGAGTACCTTTTTTAAAAAGAAAAGTTCCGATTTTAGAAGATGGAGTGGAAGAGTTTGGAAGCATTGGAGGATTACTCCTAATAACAACTCTCGAAGAAATTATACCAGCCGGGCT
>JABLTK010158109.1_pt1 | contig 15642 bp, 13 predicted proteins | sample 7160131 | NCBI WGS metagenome assembly JABLTK01 (sample SAMN14651221, study PRJNA627086) | human gut metagenome | isolation source: feces | host: Homo sapiens
AAATTTCGCCAGAGCCGGTACGTTCTGCGGGAAGCAGATCAGCTCTACGATATCTACGTCTGCCACAAATCCAATCACATAGACGAGCTGAAAAACTTTGCCGGCAAAACGAAGAACCCGTCCAGCAGAGCCATGGCCTTCTTCCGCATTGCAAAGCAGTATCACTATCTCGGCGACGCAGACAGGCGCACGGAATACCTTCTCAAGGCAAAGGGCGCATATAATGATCCGACATGGCAGAAGATCATCGGCGACATCCTCGCCGGGGATCTTTCCCGCCTCGAATGAGCGCGCATGCACAGCATATCTTCCTCCCGCAGCGGTGAGCGCTTTGCCTGGACGCACATTCTGCCTGCATGCTGCATTCTGGTGTTTCTTACGACTGGCTTTGTGAACAACGTCACCGGGCTTTTTCTTCAGGCTGTCAGCTCATCGCTGAAACTGCCATACGGGCAGCTGTCTCTGTCGATAACCGTGCAGGGCGTGGTGGGGCTGTTCGCCGTCATGCTGGTTCCGCGGCTGCTTTTCAAAACCTCGCCCAAGCTCCCGATGTCGCTGGCGGTGCTGCTGCTTGCAGGCGCATTTATCTTTCTGTCCTTCGCCGGACAGGTGCGGCACTGGATAGCGGCGTCAGCTGTCATTGCCGCGGCGAACTCCTTTCTCGGCGTTTTTGCCGTCTCGCTGATTTTGTCCGACTGTTTTGAAGAGGGCTACAGCCTCGCGCTGGGAATATGCACGGCCTTTTCCGGCCTATCCGGCGCAGTGCTGAACCCACTGGTGCATACGGTCATCGCGCGCCTCGGCTGGCGCGCCGCATACCGGGTCAATGCCGCGGTCGTCCTGCTTGCCGGGCTGTTCATCGTCCTTATAACACCGTGGAACCGGCATGCGGGAAACAGAGACATGCAGCCGGATAGTGATACAGGCGGCGCTCCGGAGGACGGGCTTTCCCTCCGTGAAGCCGCGCATTTGCCGCGGTTTTACGTTCTCCTCGCTGCAACGCTCGCCGTGTCCGCGTTCTACATGATAAATCAGCACATCGTATCCGTTGCGGCGTCGCTGGGTCTTTCCGAAACCGCCGGTGTGACGGCAACGACCATACAGATGATAAGCATCATGGTGTTCCGCATCTTCGGGAATCTCATGATATCGCGCGGCCGGGCAACGCCCACATGCCTCGCTTTCTTTTCCGCCGGTGCGCTGGGGATGCTGCTGATGCCGCTGTGTTCCTCCGCCTCGGCATTTTACCTCGCCGCGTTCCTTTACGCCGTCGGCGCGTCGTTCCTTCTGACAATAGTTCCGGTGTGGGTACGCACGATATTTGGGGTCGAAAGCTACCGGCGCATATATCCGTTTTTCTACAATGTGTTCATGATAAGCATGTCGGCCGGTGCAAGCGCGGCCGGAATGATGTTTGACGCCACAGGTGGCTACGGCGTCGTGTGCGCCGTGATTTGCGCCGCGTTCATTCTCGCGGGCGTGTGCGCGCTGCTTCTGCGCCCGTCGGGAAATGAAAAATAAAAAGCCAACAGGGGTTCGATAAGAACCCCTGTTTTTGTCATATATCTTCGTTGCAACGCAGCACGACCTTTGAATACTTCGACGTGTGGAATGCTGCGAACGCCTCCTCGGCGTTGTCTATGGACGTTTCATATCCTATTATCTTATCCAGTACAGCGTCATCCTCGCGCACAAAATTCACGGCGCGCGGCCATATGGACGGCGTGACGAACACTGCTTGGATCCGTCCTTCCTTCTTATACAGCTTGTTGAGATTCACGGGTAGCTCATAATCGGAGGGATAAACCGCAAAATAGGTCACGATGCCATTGTATCCGGCAATGTCAAGGCAGACCGGCGCCGCGCTGCGCGCGCCGGAGGCCTCAAACACATAATCGAAACCGGCGTTATCGGTTATCTCCATGCATTTTTCGTACACATTCTCCTTCATGGGGTTTATCACGTGCTCCGCACCCAGTTCGCGGATGAGCGGCCACTTTTCCTCAACGGGCTCTATGACCGTGATCCTCGCGCAGCCGGCGCGCTTCATCGCACGCAGAAGCAGCATGCCTATCCCGCCCGCGCCCGAGAGTACAGCCGTCTTGCCGACCTTTATCTCGCACAGGTCTATCGCGCGTATGACGCAGGTCGTCGGCTCGACAAGCGCCGCTCTTTTAAGCGGCATGTCCTTGGGTATCTTATGACAGCTGTCTATGTTGTACACCTTGTACTGCGCAAAGCATCCGAAGGCGGGCGGGTGCTTCGTCGTGCAGCGCTTCCCGCTCTTGCAACCGTCGCAGTAGTGGCAGTACGTGCCCGGATCTCCCACGACATGGTCGCCGATCTCTATCCCCTTCCCCGCGGCCTCCGCGCCAAGCGCCACCACAATGCCGGAGCATTCATGCCCCATCGGCATATCAGGGCCCTTTGCGGCCATTCCGATAAGCCCCTGCTGGCCGTGTATGTCCGTGGCGCAAAGGCAGGCATACGCCACCTTTATAAGCACCTGATTCGGTCCAGGCACGGGGATCTCAAGATCGTCGCGTACTTTGACGTGTATTTCGTCCACAGGGACGACGCCTTTCATTTTCGGCATTTTTTCTTCCTCACTTTCTTTTTTATAGTTCAAGAAAATATATAATTATATTTTATATTAACCCCAGATGCAGCAATATGCGCTTATATGACATGATTTGCTTTTTCATGGCGCGCGGCGCGGCGCGGCAAAATCCGTCACAAAAAATTAATAAATTTTTTTGCAAATTTTCGCGGTAGGGGCTTGCAAAAAAACAAAAGTGTGGTATTATAAGCATCGTTAGCACTCATGGTGTTTGAGTGCTAACGGCAATGAATTTAGTTAATAAAAATTTGGAGGTATATAAGCTATGAAACTGAAACCGTTGGCTGATAGAGTCGTCCTCAAGCAGAATGCAGCCGAGGAGCGCACCTCTTCCGGCATTTTCCTCACCGCTTCCGCACAGGAGAAGCCCGAGGTTTACGAAGTCGTCGAGGTCGGCCCCGGCGGTATGGTCGAGGGCAACGAGGTCAAGATGATCGTCAAGGCCGGTGAAAAGGTTCTTGTCGGCAAGTACAGCGGCACCAAGGTCAAGCTTGACGAGGTCGAGTACACCATCGTGCGCCAGTCCGACATTCTGGCTGTCATAGAGTAAGCGGCAGCGGACGTCTACATTATCAAGGAGGAATTAAATCATGGCTAAGCAGATAATATACGGTGAAGAAGCAAGAAAGGCTATCGAGCGCGGCGTCAATCAGCTCGCCGATACCGTCAAGATCACTCTCGGCCCCAAGGGCCGCAACGTCGTCCTCGACAAGAAGTTCGGCACCCCGCTGATCACTAACGACGGCGTGACCATCGCAAAGGAAATCGAGCTTGAGGACGCTTTCGAGAACATGGGCGCGCAGCTCATCAAGGAAGTTTCCACCAAGACCAACGACGTCGCAGGCGACGGCACCACCTCCGCCACCATCCTTGCGCAGGCAATGATCAACGAGGGTCTGAAGAATCTGGCCGCGGGCGCAAATCCCATGGTCATGAAGAAGGGCATCCAGAAGGCCACCGCGGCCGCCGTTGAGGCTGTCAAGGCTGTCTCCCAGCCCGTGTCCGGCGCGAAGGACATCGCCCGTGTCGGCACCATCTCTTCCGGCGACGAGCATATCGGCAACCTCATCAGCGAGGCGATGGAGAAGGTCAGCCAGAACGGCGTCATCACCATCGAGGAGTCCAAGACCGCCGAGACCTACAGCGACGTTGTCGAAGGCATGCAGTTTGACCGCGGCTATCTCAGCCCCTACATGGCCACCGATATGGACAAGATGGAGGCCGTTATCGATGACGCGCTCATCCTCATCACCGATAAGAAGATATCCAACATTCAGGAGATCCTGCCCCTGCTGGAGCAGATCGTCAAGGCCGGCCGCAAGCTGCTGATAATCGCGGAGGACGTCGAGGGCGAGGCACTTGCCACCATCATCCTCAACAAGCTGCGCGGCACCTTCACCTGCGTTTGCGTAAAGGCTCCCGGCTTCGGCGACAGACGCAAGGAAATGCTTCAGGATATCGCCATCCTCACCGGCGGTCAGGTCATCTCCTCCGAGCTCGGTATGGAGCTTAAGGATGCCGACATCAGCATGCTCGGTCAGGCGCATCAGGTCAAGGTCACGAAGGAGAACACCGTTATCGTTGACGGCGCAGGCTCCTCTGAGGATATCAAGGCACGCACCGCGCAGATCTCCCACCAGATCGAGACCACCACTTCCGAGTACGACAAGGAGAAGCTGCAGGAGCGTCTCGCAAAGCTGTCCGGCGGCGTTGCCGTCATCAAGGTCGGCGCTGCGACCGAGACCGAGATGAAGGAAAAGAAGCTGCGCATCGAGGACGCGCTGAACGCGACCCGCGCCGCTGTTGCAGAGGGTATCGTTCCGGGCGGCGGCACGGCATACGTGCTCGCTTCCAAGGCTGCCGACAAGCTGGTCGCCACTCTTGAGGGCGATGAGAAGACCGGCGCCGCCATCATCGCAAAGGCGCTGAAGGCTCCCACCATGCAGATCGCCGCAAACGCCGGCCTCGAGGGCGCTGTTATCCTCAACAACGTCTACTCCGCCACCGACGCCAACTACGGCTTCGACGCTGCGAACGACAAGTACGGCGACATGATAGAGCTTGGCATCGTTGACCCGACCAAGGTCTGCCGCAGCGCGCTTGAGAACGCCGCATCCGTGGCCGCGATGGTCCTGACCACCGAAAGCCTCGTCGCGGACATCCCCGAGAAGAATCCTCCCATGCCCGCAGCGGGCGGCGATATGGGCGGCATGTACTAAGATACAGCGCACTATAAAGCAAGTTCATAAAGCATCTGCCCCCGATGCCTGCATCACACAGGTATCGGGGGTTCTTTTCGGACGTTGCACGGTAATTTTCTGATTGTGCCGCGCGGCGAATTAAGGTATAATCATATATAATGTAATATCATGAGTAATGCAAGCGGTTGATGAACGTGTATTTTGAATACGGAGAAACCGAGATTTCATATCTGCGGCAAAAGGACAAGCGGCTGTGCGAGGTCATTGACCGCGTCGGGCATGTTGAGCGCACAGTGGATACGGACTTGTTTTCATCCGTCGTTCACCACATCATCGGACAGCAGATCTCGACCAAGGCGCAGGCGACCATATGGCAGAGGATGCAGGATGCGTTGGGCGAAGTGAATGCCGAAACGATCGTATCCGCCGGTGTTCCACGGCTGCAGGGGCTGGGCATGACCTTCCGCAAGGCGGAGTATATCACGGATTTTGCCGAAAAAGTCCATACGGGCGCGTTTGATTTGGACGCTGTGGAGCACATGAGCGACGAGGACGCCATACGGGAGCTTTGCAGTCTGAAGGGCATCGGCGTCTGGACGGCGGAGATGATTTTGCTTTTTTGTATGCAGCGGCCTGACATTTTCAGCTTCGACGACCTCGCCATACAGCGTGGGCTGCGTATGGTATATCATCACCGCAGTATTGACCGCAGGCTGTTTGAAAAATACCGCCGCCGTTTTCACCCTTATTGCAGCGTGGCAAGTCTGTATCTCTGGGCCGTGGCAGGCGGGGCCATCCCGGAAATGAAGGACTTCAAGCCGAAAGTCAAAGCCAAAGCATGAAACCAACACATTCTTCGAGGTATAAGTCATGACCTACATTCAACATTACTCTTCGCCGCTGGGCGGCATATTGCTGGCGGCAGATGAAATTGGCCTGACCGGATCGTGGTTCGACGGCGAAAAATACTTTGCCGACAACCTCCCGGCGGAGCACGTGGAGCGGCAAACGCCCATCCTCGCGGAGGCCGCGCGCTGGCTGGATATCTACTTCACCGGCAAAGAGCCGGGCTTCACTCCGCCGCTGCACCCCATCGGTTCACCCTTCCGTCAGGCGGTGTGGGAGATCCTCCTGCAAATTCCTTACGGCCAGACCACGACCTACGGCGAGATTGCACGGCAGCTTGCCGAAAAGCAGGGGCTTGAGAAAATGTCCGCGCAGGCCGTGGGCGGCGCAGTCGGGCACAACGAGATTTCCGTCATCATCCCCTGTCACCGCGTCGTCGGCACGAGCGGAAGCCTGACAGGCTACGCCGGGGGGATCGACAAAAAAGTGAAGCTGCTGGAGCTGGAGCGCGCCGACATGCGCGGCTTCTTCATCCCGAAAAAGAGCACCGCGCTTTAGCTTTACGACAAGAAACGAGGAGGGAGTCCTGCGACTCCCTCCTCAGGCTTTCAAGAAACGCCTCGCATAGTTTCACGTCTGCAGACTCGAAAAGGATAAAATCCGCTTCCTGTCGCGACATGTGCGTGGCGGAAAACTCTCTGTGCGAAGTGAGCGTCGAATTGCCCGCCATCAGCTGGCAACGAAAGATGCAATGCGCAGCGAAGCTTTCTCATAATAAGCTTATTTCCCGTCTTCGGTTATCTTTTCGTACAGTGTAAACTCATCGTTGGAAAACACCTGTGTGAATTCTGAACGCCATTCCGGCGTAAGCTGCTCCTCGCCGACCTGCTTCCAGCAGAGAAAATAATCGACCTCGTCCAGACTATGCCCGTTCACACCTATAGGTAATGAAACACGTTCGGTATTGAGATACAGCGCCCTCGGCTTGAAAAACCCGATTTTACTGTCAATAGGTGTGTTTTGGGATATATAATTATACACTTCTATTGGGCTGTCGGAGTATATGTTATAACGATATATGCCGCTTACTTCTGCGGCAACAGAGACCTTGGACTGACCGCGCATTACGCCAATATCGGTTTTCACTATTGGAACAAACGCAAGAACACAGAGAAGTGCGGATAAAATGCCAACGGAGACTTTGGCATTGGTGAACATGGGCGCGATATGAATTGCTTGGGCAACCTTTATAAGCCCATAACCCACATACATAAGGAGAATTGGCAGCAGCGGGTATATATAGCGCATACCCTGCTGATAAGGAAGAAGACATACTGAAAAATAGTATACGGCTGAGAGAACAATGAGATACAGGTTTAAGCGTTTATCGGAAAACATAACGCCGACTATGCACAGCGCTAATATTAAATATCCAATATTATGTGCAACATCGATTAAAAAATTGTAATCTGACGCTTTAATAAGGCGGGATGACACAACAAAAAGTGGATTAATTATCAGCAATCCGAACCAGTCAACTATCAACTCAAGATAGTAGAGCATGTTTTCCTTGAAGAGCCATGCAGATACACCGCTGTCTTTTGTTGCGGATGGCAAAACAAGCATGGATGCAAACACGAGCAGTATAAAACCGGCATATATTGACAACTCTGTCGGCAACTCACGCAGAGAAGGAAATCTCCGAGCTCTTATGTATTCAATTGACTGCGCAATAACTGCGGCAAACAGAACAGCAATGCCGTTCAAACGAACCTCATATGTATACCAGATTATGGCACCTGAAATTATGCCGAGTATGATTTTAGGCCTCGGCTTGCTCTCAGAGATAAACAATTCAACAAAAAATAATGAAAGCAGAAAGAAGAACAGAAAAACGATATCGCTGTAAAGCGTATCCATAAACTCGAAGAATCCCTCGTAGCCTGAAAACGCAGCAGCTAAAACGAGAGCGAGTGGACGCGAGAATCTTTTTCGCAGGAAAAGATAATAAACACCGGAGAGTAACGCAAGGCATATTACGGATGGAATTTTATAGTACATCACAGTACTGAACGAAACGCGGTCAAAGCCGACAATTTTGTATATGAGTGAATGAAGAATAGGGTAGCCCCAGACATATGTGAGTTGACCGCCGCGAAGATGTTCAGGGAGATATGAGGGGTGCATGCGCGAATTGAGCGCAAGCTGATGATCCAGCGTCCCATCAGCAATGGCTATGCCCTCGGAGATATATGCAGCAAAATCATCGCCCCAGTAGCAGGTGTTGTCAAGGTGAAAAACGCCCGCTACGCCAACAGCTAGTATCAGAAGCACCACGGCAAGAACATCTTGACGGGCGACACGTTTTTGAACATGCTCCATACAGCTCAAAGCTCCCATTTATTCGTCGATTAGCCAAATTCAACTAATTATAACATAAACGAGCAAAATGTAAACCCTAATCGGTACTGCGGTATAAAGCTGCTTTTGTTTCATCACCATATTAAAATAGACTCTATTAGGCTCTATATCAATAGCTGGAGTAGCGTACGAAATGCTTATCAGGTTTTTTTGTTCGTTCGGCAGACACATATTGAATTTGAAATTATGGAAAGCAGGGTTTCTGGCATGCAGCACATCCGTTGATGAAACGAGCTGAAAGCAATCAAAATGGCGGTCGCGTACCGGCTGCCACGATACCCCGCCCCCCCGTTGGAAACACCAGAATTTTGTAAAACGTGGCAAGTCCGACGAAAAATATGCAGGTGTTTCTCGCAAATGTGGAAAAGCCACTTTTTCTACAGTATAAGGAGGGAGTCCTGCGACTCCCTCCTTCTGCATTTATCATATATCGTCCTCCGGCGCATTCCCCTGCGCAAGCTCCAGCAGCGTCTGTGAAAAGCCGTATCTGTCCGCCAGTGCGCGGGCATTTTTCATGCGCCTGTCGCCGCGGCTGACGCCGCGCATGGCGCGTATCATTATGTTCTTCGGAGAATGCTCAAAATCTATGAACTCTATCATGTCCACGTGATAGCCCATGTCCTCCAGCACGGCGGCGCGCACGGCGTCCGTCAGGAGGGCGGACATGCGCTCCTTTATTATACCGTGGGTCATGAAGATATCCAGCTCGCCGCCCTTATGGATGGTCTTGTTCACCTCATGCTGGCAGCAGGGCACAGAGAAAATATACTCCGCACGGCGGCTGAGCGCGTACCAGAGGGCGTAGTCCGTGGCTGTATCGCAGGCGTGCAGCGTCACTATCATGTCGATATGCTCATCATACAGCACGTCGCGCGTAACATCCGCATGGACGAAGCGCAGGCCCGTATACCCGTACTTACCGGCTACGGCGTTGCAGCGCGCCACAACGTCCTCCTTGAGGTCGTAGCCGATTATCTTCGCGTTCATGCCGCGCTTGACGGTGAAGTAATAATAGAGTATGAACGTGAGATACGACTTGCCGCAGCCGAAGTCCAGCACGGTTATCTCGCGCCGGTCGGACTTGGAAAGCTCGTCGTCCACAAGCTCAATAAAGCGGTTTATCTGCTTATACTTATCGTACTTGGCCTTGACGATGCGCAGATCAGCCGTAAAAATGCCGAGGTCAACCAGCGCGGGGATATTCTCCCCCTCGGCAAGGATATAGCGCTTTTCCCTGTTGTGCGGCTGCGCCGCGCCGGGGCGCGCGGCCGCGGCATGCGACGTGCGCTTATAGCCGCCCTTTGCGCGCAGCACGTACTGCGCACAGCCATCGTCGGATGCGATCAGCGCCTGACGGTAGCGCCCGTCCAGCTCACCGGAAAACATGCGCAGCAGCTCATCCGCGCCGAGATTCTGATGAAACGCCTTGCCGCCGCGGAAGCGCTCCACCTGATAGCAGCGCCCGGCGCGCAGCATGACGGGGCGGATGACGACCTTCGCGTCGGCCAGCTCATCCACGGGCTGACTCAGCACGGCCTTTGAAAGACCGGGCAGCGCCGCTTCAAGATCCGCGCACAGGCGTGAAATATTGCCGTCCATCTTCTGCCCTCACTCGCCGAACAGCTTCTTGAGCCGCAGCGCCGCCGCCTTGAGCTCATTCTTGCTGTAGGAATTGTTCTCATCCGCCAGCACGGCGCTGACGGCCTCTTTGGCGGAGACGCCGCCGGACACCATCGCATCGACGAGCATGGCCTCGGCAGAGACGGTATGCTCCACCTTATTGAAAATATAATCCTCGTCTATCTCAACCACGACGGCATACTCGCCCTTGTCATAGCTGCCCTTGGCGAGAAGCTGCTGCTTCACCTCCTCGGGCGTGCCGCGGAAGCTCATCTCGTGCAGCTTGGTCATGTCGTTGCAAAGGCACATGCGGCACTTCGCCCCGGCCTCAATAAAGAAATCCACCAGCTCCATTATCCGCTTGGGCGACTCATACAGCGCGAAGGTGCGCGTGTCGCCATGGCGCAGCTTTTCCAGCAGACGGCGGCGCTCGGCATTCTCCCGCGGGAAAAAGCCGTAGAACGTGAAGCTTGAAAGGTCAAAGCCCGACACCGACAGCGCCGTGACCGCCGCACAGCAGCCCGGCACGCCCACGACGCGTATCCCGGCCTCCACCGCGGCCTTGATAAGCTCATTGCCGGGGTCGGAGATACAGGGCGTTCCGGCGTCGGTTATGACGGCCACGGACTTGCCCGCCAGCATTTCGTTTATGAAATATTTCGCCTTGCCGTATTCATTGAATTTATGATTCGACGCGAGGCGGTTGCGTATCTCCAGCTTATTGAGCAGCACCATCGAGCGGCGCGTATCCTCCGCCGCGATGATGTCCACCTCGGATAGTATCTTTTTCCCGCGCGGAGACATATCCTGCGAATTGCCTATGGGCGTGGCGACTATGTACAGCGTGCCGGCAGTTTTCTCTTCCATGCTTTTCTCCAATTCTAACGTGTGATATGCAAGATTATATAACATTGCGCGCGCATATGCAACGCGGCAGATAAAAAAAGAACGGGGCGCGCCCCGCTCTTCGCGTCACTTGTTCAGCTTCGCCTGATCGTCAAGCCAGTCTGCGACGGCGTCCGTGTCAAGGCCGAGTCCCTTTGCCATGAAGGACGCCAGCTCGTTGAAATTGAGATCCTTCATATGCTCAAAATTCGTGGTGCTCTTCTTCTCCGGCTCGACGCCCTGACCCTCTATGTAGCCGCAGTTGTAGCACATTTCAAGCGGTATCTTGCGGTGGTCGTCAAGCGTCATTTCACTTCCGCAGCGCGGGCATTTCATATGGCATAACCTCCATTTATGATATGTATTCATCTGCGTATGTCTATACTAACCCCGTTGAGAAAAATATGCAAGCATAGTTTTTTATATGACTCAAAGCAGGCCGGAATTTTTCAGCAGCAGCGACCAGAGGAAGAGCGTCAGCATACACGCGGCGCTCGTGAACACAACGATATTCCCGGCAAGCTCCGCGTCGCCGCCGATCTCCTGCGTCATGGCGAAGGAGGCGATCGCCGTGGCGGAGCCGAACGCCCCAAGCAGCCCGGCTATCTCCACGCCGCGGAAGCCCAGCAATGCCGCAGTGCCCAGCACCACCGCCGGTATTATCACCAGCCGCCCCGCCGCCACGAAGAGCACAGGCTTTATGCAGTCTTTAAACCCGTCGAAGCTGAAAAACGCGCCCAGCAGGAAAAGCAGCAGCGGCGACGTCGCCCCGGCTATCTGCTCCAGCGCGGACACCACAAAAACCGGCAGGCGTATCCCCAGAACGGAGGTCAGAATTCCCGCCGCCGTGCCCAGCACCAGCGGATTCGCTGCGATATCCCGCGCCAGCAGCAGCCCGTTGACCTGCTTCCCGCTGTACTTTTCCAGCACGACGACCGAGAGGATGTTTATCATCGGCACTATCACCGCGACGAGCACCACGACCATGCCCAGGTCCGTTCCCTCCGGCAGGAGGTTCCGCGCAAGCGGGATGCCGATGATGACGAAATTGCTTCTGAAAAGCCCCTGCACCATAACGCCGCAGCGCCCCTCGCCGGGCTTTGCCGCCCTCACGAGCAGAAGGCTGACCGAAAACACGGCGAGAATGCCGCACACGCCGAAGATAATGAGCCGCGGGTTCACCGCGCTTGAAAGGTCTGAGGAATAGATATTATAGTACAGCATCAGGGGCATAAGATATTTGAAGGCCGCGCTGTTCATGCGCTGCACATCCGTGCGCGTGATGGCGTGCATCGACTTTGCCAGATAGCCCAGCGCCATTATCAGCATTATCGGCGCTATCGCATTGAAACATACCGTAAGATTGCTCATGCACTTCTCCGTTTCGACATTTTTTCATATATTATACAGCATATTTCAAAAACAGCAAGCCCGGGACGCCAGAAAATTCCGACGCCCCGGGCAAAGTATGATATTTCGATCTTTCGATCTATAATGCGCCGTTATTCGTCAAGCCCGTCGTCGCAGATAAGGCCGTAGCCGCCCTGCGTGCGCTTGTAGACGACGGATATCGCGTCCTCGGCGTCCATGTTCTTGAAAACGAAAAATTCATGGCCGAGCAGCTCCATCTGCAAAATGGCTTCCTCGGGGGACATGGGCTTGATCGAGAAGCGCTTGCTGCGCACGATCTTGAACTCTTCCTCCTCATCCTCCGCGGGCGCATATGCAGGCACGGCCTCACGCTCCAAAGCCCCCTCGCGCAGACGCTTTTCAAGGCGGGTCTTGTTTCTGCGTATCTGGCGCTCGATCGCGGCGACGCCGGAGTCCACAGAGGCGTACATGTCGTTCGTAAGTTCGCTTGCCCTGTAGTACAGGCCGTTGTTATGGATGGTGATCTCAGCGAGGAAGCGGCCGCGGCTGACGCTGAACGTGACGTAGGCCTCCGCCTCGGTCTTGAATAATCTGTCGAGCTTGCTTATCTTGCGGATAGCGTATGCCCTCAGCTCCTCCGATGAATCCATCTTTTTCTCCGTGAAAGTGAACTTCATACTGCCAACTCCTTTCATATGCCTGGTTGTTCAACAGAAGCTCTTCTCTTCTGTTGGTTTTATTATACCACAGCCCTTGCAAAATTTGAAGTCTATTTTGTGAATAATGACAGAATCGGCACTTCGCACGTGAAGTTATTCGGTTTTTTGTATAATGTTCCAAAATTTTTGCCCCGCCGCAGTTTCCATGCGGCGGGGCATATGTCAGCTATAGTCGGAAATGACGGTGCAGCCCGTCAGGGTGGAGCGCAGCGTCGCCACCTGCTGCTCCGACAGGAGCGTGCCTGAGACGTTCAGCGTGCGCAGATTCGTAAGGCTCATGAAGGGCAGCTCAGAGCTTATCATGTTGTATGACACGTCCAGCGTCTCCAGCCCGTACAGCATGGAAAGCGGCGTGACGTCCATCAGCGCGTTGTACGAAAGGTCAAGGTGTTTTATCTGCATCCTGTTCGGCGCGTCCTGAAGCGGATAGAGGTTTGAGATATTGTTGCGCGAAAGGTCGATGCTCTCAGGATTTTTGAACTTTGAGATGTTCGTGATGTCGCTGATGTTCAGCGCGCTGAGGTTGATATTCGTGGCGTCGTTGGCGTAAGAGAAGCCGTCGATATCCACCATGTACGTGAGGTCGGAATGGCTTATCTCGCAGAAGTACAGACTCTGCTGAAGCGTGTCCACCGCCTCGCCGCTGAGGTTTATGTTGTCCTCTATCTTGAGTGAGCGCAGCCCCGTCAGCTCCTTCAGCGTAAGAAGCGACTCATTCGTGAGGTTGCAGTTTACAAGCCCCAGCGTCTGCAGGTTCTTGAGCTTGCGCAGACCGGAAAAGTCGGTGATGTTGTTGTCGGAAAGGTGCAGCTCCGTCAGGCCGGTCATGTTGCCGAGGGGCACGGTGCTGGAAAAATAGTTGCCGGAAGCGTTGAGGAAGTGCAGTGACGAAATGCCCATCAGCGGGCGCAGATCCGTCACATAGTTGTTTGCGATGTTCAGCCACTCCAGATGCGGGATGTCCATAAGCGGGCTGAGGTCTGATATGGTGTTGCCGCTCAGGTCGAGCTTTTTCAGCTCCTTGCAGCTTGAAAGGGCGGAAATATTCTGAAGCCCCATGCCGCTGAGGTTAAGCTCCGTCACGTCGGTCTTGAAGGTAACGCCGCCGAAGCTGATATCCTGCATCTCCTCCTCGGTGTTCTCGCTGTGTATGGCGCAGTTGGGCAGGGCGTTCGCCAGCTTTTTAAGCTGGCTTTCCGTCAGCGTCATACCCTTTATGCTGAGCGTGGTGAGGTTCGTCAGCGACGCGAGGGGCGAAAGGTCAGCGACGGGGTTGTTGTCCAGATACAGCGTGCGCAGATTCGTCAGCGACGAAAGCGGCGACACGTCGGTTATCATATTGTCCTTGAGGTTCAGCGTCGTCAGGCCGCCAAGCTCAGCGAGCTTGGATATGTCGCTTATATTGTTCCCGGCAAGCGAGAGGTTGTCCAGCGCGTAAAGCTGCAATATCTCGTCCATGACATTGTTGCCCAGCCCCATATTGTCCAGCGCAAGGCCAGTTGCGTCGCTTTTATACTGCTTCCCGGCGACAGTCACCATGTTCGACTGGCGTATCACCGTGCGGCGGCCCTCAAGCTCGTCTATCCACGAGGACACCTGCGGGTTGGACGTGTCCATGCGGCGAAGCGTCTCCAGCGCCTTGTCATAGTTGCCCTGCGACTCATAGCACTGCGCCGTCATGGCAAGGCACTCATCCGTCGTTTCAAGCGCGGCCGCCTTGCGCAGAAGCGTCAGCGCCGTGTCGAAATCGCTTGCGTAATAGCTGGCGCGCGCCTGCTCCATATAGCTGTTGAAGGCCCTGTTGTCAGAAACGCTTCTCAGCACGACGGCAAGCAGGATGATGAACACCGCCGCCAGCGCCGTGAACACGAAATACAGCGTGCGCTTTTTGTTCGCAGGCTGTCTGCGCATTGGCGCGGCCGTATCTGGAGCGCGGCGGGATGTATCCTCCGCCCTGCGGACGCTCTCCGCGCGGCGCTCGTCATTCCGGCGCGCCCGGCCCTCTGCGGGGCGCGGAGATACCGGCCCTGTTCTTCCCGTTCTTCCCGTCCGGTCGATCCGGCCAGAGTATTCATGCCGGCCCGTTTCACCTGTGCGCCCGACCCTGCCCGTCCTTTCGTCTGGTAAATTTCTAGTCTCTCTCATATGTGTTTACTCCGGCTTTGCGTCAGAAGCCTCTCCCTCCGGGCTGCAAAGCTTCTTATCCACGCCGTCCTCCGCGGCGGGTTCCGGCGTTGCAGGAAGCTGCGCCTCCTGCGTGCCCTGCGCATCCTGCGCGGCGGGCTCATCCTGCGGCGCAGCCTCGGACGCACTGGGCGTCTGCTTCTGCGGCACTATCACCACGGGATCCTTTATCTTCGGCAGCTCTACATCCTCGATATCCGCACGCTTTTTCATCGCAAGCGCCGTCAGCAGCAGCGCCAGCATGATGCACAGCACGGATATCTCCTGCATCCCCGCGGAAAACGTGACCGGGTGCACCGTGTCGCGCAGCGCGGCGGCGTCCTCCACCGCGAGGTGGTATATCAGCGGCAGGCCGAACAGCGGCACGAGCAGCCACTTCGTGCGTATCACGCCGAAGGCCGTCGCCGTATACAGCACCGCGACAAGTATGTACAGCAGTATGCACAGCACCGTGTGCACCCAGCTTTCAAAGCTGACGGATTTTATTATGAAAAACACAACGCCCAGCACCACCGGTATGGCCGTCGTCCAGAACGCGCGGCCGCCGAACAGCAGCAGGCACAGAATGAACAGCAGATTGCATATCAGCGGCAGCGCTATCTGCGCCGCGGCGAAGAACTGATCCGTCCACAGCCCCCAGCAGCCCACCAGCCTGAACGCCGCCGACAGCGACATGAATATCACCGCCGCGTGCACGAGCGCGCCGGTCTTATCCACATAAAATTCGGCAGGCTTATCTCCTTGCGCGTGTCGTTGTAGCTGTAGCTTCCGCGCG
>JABLTK010042216.1_pt1 | contig 15630 bp, 14 predicted proteins | sample 7160131 | NCBI WGS metagenome assembly JABLTK01 (sample SAMN14651221, study PRJNA627086) | human gut metagenome | isolation source: feces | host: Homo sapiens
AATTGAGTAAGGGTGATAAGATTATGAAAGAATATATTGATGATTCTAGAAAAGCAAGTGAAGAAGATGAAGTAATAGGTATGTATGACAAAGAGTTACACGAAGAAAGATTAAGAAAATCAGAGTTAAGAGAAGCTAAAGAGAATGGAATACAGCAAGGTCGTAGCGAAGGCAGAAGCGAAGAAAGAGTAAGCATAGCTAAACAAATGATTCAAGATAATGTTGATTTAGAAGTCGTTTCCAAATATACAGGTCTTTCATTTGAAGAACTACAAAAATTGAAATAGATTAATTCTATTTCTTTTTGTTTAATCTTAGTAAAACCTTTCAAAATAAGTATAAAATCATTAAAACTTACTTTATCTCTAGTTTTATCATCGTATTTTTAATCCTATTTTTGATTTTTTCCAAGTTATCTTTTTCAAGCTTTAAAGTATATATAATTTTTTCGTCATAAACTCTATTAATCACTTCATAGTCATTACAAATAAGTTCTAATAATTTCTTATTAACATAATCTGTCTCTAAATAAACGGTAATATATTTTTTATAAGGAATAATCTTAGTTAAAGCAAGAGTTTGTACAACACTATTAGAATAAGCTCTTATAAGGCCACCAGCACCAAGTTTTATCCCACCAAAATATCTAACTACAACACAAAGTACATTTACTAAATCTTTCTTTTTTAATATTTCCAAAATAGGTAACCCTGCAGTACCACTAGGCTCCCCATCGTCATGGGCTTTTTCCTTATTAGTAAGTATATAAGAATAACACACATGAGTAGCATCCTTATATTCTTGTCTAAGCTTCTCTAAAATAGCATTTATTTCATCGACATTCTCCACATAATAAAGAAAACAAATAAATTTAGATCTTTTTATAACATAAGTATTTGAAACATTTTTTTCAATAACATTCATAATCTCACCAATTTAATTATAACTTTTTGTAATATTTTTTGCAATGTGTTATAATATAGGCGAGGGATTTTTATGGAACAAATTAATAATGAAAAAATAATGCTATATCCAATTGGATTAGACTTACTAAGACTTAACAATGTTTTAAAACACGGAATACTTACAGAACATGATTCCAAAGAAAAAGAAGTACTATTTATTAAAAACACCAATGACAAAAACGAGGGTCAAATAAACCTTTACCCATACGACAACATTACCAAAGAAACTATGTTAGATGAAGAAGTATTATTTATCTTTGAATCAATATGCGTTGTCTTAAAAAACGTAGAAAACAGTATTATAAACCATTCAATCGAAAAAGAAAATATAAAAGCAATCTATGTACCAGAAGCATACTCACTATATCAACTAAGCGAAATCAATTACTTAGACTTTCACAACCTTTCCTTTGATGAAATAAAAGAAAATTGCGAAAAACTTTTAACATTCGCAGAAGAATACGGCTATAAAAGAGACAAAGAAAAATACCAAAACTCATACGATGTTTTAAAATACAGCTTTCTATTCTCAAATACTGAACTAAAAGATGAATTCGAAGAAGCTAGAAATTATTTAAATGAGGACATCGGCTACGACATCGAAGAAACTTTTAAACCTATTCTAAAAAAAGAAATGGTAACCTTACTTGATGCTGTAAACTATCTTAATTCCATTACTTTAAACGTACCAGTAAAAACCGTAGAACTAACTAGTGCCATAAGAAAAAGAGTAAAATAAAAAATGGATAAATCAAAACTAAGCCTTTTACCAAACAAACCAGGTTGTTATCTTATGAAAGACAAAGACAACAACATCATATACGTTGGAAAAGCTAAAAATCTAAAACGAAGAGTTAGTTCTTATTTTAATAAAATCCACACTGGTAAAACAAGAGCCCTTGTAAATAATATTTCTTCATTTGAATACATTGTAACCAATACTGAAATAGAATGCTTAATACTTGAGATAAACCTAATAAAAAAGCATAATCCTAAATATAATATCCTTTTAAAAGACGATAAAACATATCCTTATATTGTCTTAACTGAGGACCAATATCCTACTTTAAAAATAGTGAGAAGTAAAAACAGAAAAAAAATAAAAGGAAAAGTTTTCGGACCATTTCCTAATGTTACAAATGCTAGAGACACAGTAGAAATACTAAATAGAATTTATCCCCTTAGAAAATGTCAAAATCTAAAGAAAAACTATTGTCTGTACTATCACATAAATGAATGCTTAGGTTATTGTCAAAACGAAGTAGACCAAGAAACCATAAACGAAATGACCAAAGAAATAACCAGCGTTCTAAATGGTAATTACAAATTAATAACTGAAAAATTAAACACTAAAATGCACCAAGCAAAAGACAAAATGGACTATGAAAAAGCCCTAGAATATAAGAACATGATTGAACATATAAAAGGCACTATTAACAAACAAATCATTGTTTCAAACCTTAAATACAACTTTGATGTTTTCGGGTACTATGTAAAAGATGATTTTTTAACTGTTGAAGTCCTATTTATAAGAGACGGAGTAGTGATGGGCAGATTTCATAAAATATATGATGATTTCTTAGACCTAAGTGATATTTATCTAAGATTTATAATTGATTTTTACGAAAAATATCCTTTACCAAAATCAATAGTTATAAATGACATTATTTCTCATGAAATTCTAAGCGAATACTTAAATATCAAAGTTTTAGTGCCCCAAAAAGGGGATGTAAAAAAAATTCTTGATATGGCTAATTTAAATGCTTACTATAATTCAAAAGAAAAAATAGAAACCATAAAAAAAGACAAAAATATTAGAATAAAACTAATGAATGAATTAAAAGAAAAACTAAAAATAGACAATGTATCTCACATTGAACTATTTGACAACTCTCATCTCTTTGGTACATATTATGTTGGAGCAATGGTTTGCTATAAAGATTTTGAAAAAGACAAGAAAATGTATAGAAAATACAAAATAAGTACTGAAACCAAAGACGATCTAAGTGCTATGAAAGAGGTAATCTATCGAAGATACTATAAATGCCTACTAGAAAATCTTCCTCTTCCTAATTTAATAATTGTCGATGGAGGAGAAACTCAAATAAACGTTGCTAAAGAAATAATTTCATCTCTAAAACTAAACATCAAAATAATTGGTCTAAAAAAAGATAATAAACATAGAACAAAATATATAATAGATGAATCATACAATATTATAGACGTTAGTAACGAACTCTTTTTATACCTTACTCGTATGCAAGACGAAGTCCATAGATTTGCTATTACATACCATAGAAATATAAAAAGTAAAGGAAGCCTATCAAGTATCCTAGAAAATGTTTCTGGAATAGGAGAAAAAAGAAGAAAACAACTCTTAAAAAAATATTCATCCTTAGAAAAAATAAAAACTGCATCAATCGAAGAACTTTCAAAAATTATTCCTAAAGAAATAGCAAATGATTTACAAAAATTTTTAAATGATTTATAATATAATAAATCATTTAAAAAAGAAAAACTCTAAATGCCATATCATTAAAATCTAAGGAAAGAAAAATATATGGATTCGTTGGACTCGTTAAAACCAGTAAAATAATTCTAAAAAAAGTCATGTTAGGTCTTTATAAAAACAAGACCAGTATCACAAAAAAATATTGAAAATTAAGGAGGAATAAAATGAAAAAAGAAATCAAAAAAGAAAAAACTGTAGACCAAAAAAATAAAATACCCAAATGGGTTATTCTAGTAATTGCATTAGTTATAATTTTTATAGCCTTACCATTTACTATTATAACTGGAGTAGCAACCAAGTATTTATTCACAGACTATCAAAATAAAATTGAAGAAAAAGGAAACTATACTATAATCGATGACACTTTAAGAATAGATAACACAAGTATAAAAAGCTTCTATGACAAAGAAAGTAATAGTTACTATATTACAGGAAGCATAACTAATATTTTGAAAGATGAAAACCGTCATTATATAGATATTTCATATGATGTTTTTGATAAAGATGGAAATCTCTTAGGAACTGCTAATGCATATATAGATAACCTTTGTAAAGGTAAAACATGGAAATTTAAAGCAATATATACTGATATAGATTCTAAAGAAATAGTAAATTATAAATTAAATAGCATTGAACACTATAACTTTTAAAAAGACATATAAATAGCGATAAATATTTCATAAAAATAAAAAATTAATAGGTTAATACTTATTGATTTTTTTGTTTTTCTGAAATAGAAAAAGACCTCTGTAAACACAGAAATCATTTAATTAATTATCTATTCTTTTTCAATTAAAAACTTAATTAAACTATCGCAATCCTTATCCTTAAAAACAATATCATAAATTAAATCAATTATAGGTATTTCAACCTTTTTATCTTTAACTAATTTATAAATAGACTTTAATGTATATAATCCCTCAATAGTAGTATTTTCAATATAATAGTCAATATCACTTTTTTGTTTTCTTTCACCAATCATTTTTCCAAGTGTAAAATTTCTACTTTTTTCACTGGTACAAGTAAGAAACAAATCTCCAAACCCTGCAAAGGACAAAATAGTTTTTTTATCCCCACCAAGAGCAAATATCAATTGCTTAATATCATGAAGTGATTCAGTTATAAACATAGCTTTAGTAGACTCAGGAAGACCCATCCCATGTATCATACCAGAGGCGATAGCAATAACATTCTTAATTGCACCACATATTTCTACTCCGATTATATCTTCAGTTTCTCTAAGCTTTAAAATATCATTTTCTAAAGCACGTTTTACAACATTTTCTGTTTCCTTGTTAGTAGTAGCAAGAGAAAGTCCAATAGGAACATTCTTTACCATATCAGTAGCAAAGCCACCACCAGAAATAATAGCATAGTTCTCTGTATTTATATATTTTTTTAAGACATCCACTACAAAAAGACAAGTATTTTGTTGTATTCCCTTAGTGGCAATACAAATATGTTGCTTTGAAGTAACTATATCTTTTATACTTTCTATAACCTCTTCAACAACACTCGCAGGAACTGCAATTATAATAAGTTCACTATTTTTTATACTATTTACAAGATTATTATCAATCATTATATTATCAGGTACTTTATAATCTTTTAGTTTAGTATGATTAGTCCTATTATTTATTAATTCATCATACTCCAAAGGCAATTTAGTCCAAACAACTATATCATGATTGTTAAGATTACACATATGTGCAAGTGCAAGTCCATAAGCACCAGCACCTAAAACTGTAATTTTCACGTTAACCCTCCTAACTATATTCATAATATAATTTTATCACATTAATATTTTTAGTGCTATATATTTTTGAATAAAATAAAATAGGCAAAAATAATAAATTGACAAACATAATAAAAAGTGATACATTAAATATACGTATTTTTGGGGGGATAACATGAAAAGATTAAATACTAATAATGAAAAAATTGAAAACTTAAAAATCAATGTTGAGGAATTAAAGAAAAAACATAAGTACCAAGTTACTTGTGGTGTAATCTATACAGTAGCAGGTCTTATGGCAATAGGGGACAGTCTATTTTATGACGGTTCTAGTATAATGACCGTTGCTGCCTTAGTATGCGGTGTTGGTGCTGGTTCTTCTATACAAAGTGCTAAAGATTTATCACAAAAAGTTAATTCTAGTGAAGCTGAACTACACCTTTTAGAAGAAACAAAAGTTAGAACAAGATAAATTTGGTGATTAAATGGAATACTCAAATAATGGTATAAAAATCAAAAATTTAAAAATTAATAAAAAAAGATTGCAAGATGAACGCGAGTTTACCTTAATCAATGGTACTATTTATCTTGTGGTTGGAGCCACTTCATTTGTAGCTACTACTCTTTACGATGGGTATGACGCAATAAACTATTTAGCTTTCTTGTATGGCTCTGTTTGCTCTGTTCTAGGGGGCTACTCCTTTAAAAAAGCAAATGATTTATCCAAGGAAGAGAACATGAACGAAAAAGACATCGAAAAATTAGAAAGATTAGAAAGAGAAGAATTTCAAAGAATAATAAGAAAACTAAAAAATGATTAAAAAGTATATATTTTGTATGTACTTTTTCTTTTGGTATTTATTATTTGCATTTAACTATATCTATGATATAATTATAAACGAGGGTAGGTAGAAATATGAACTTAATAATAAAAACATTCAAAATTATTCTTAATTTTATTTATTTTTTTATGAAATTATTTAAGACTAAAAATAACAGAGTAATTTTTATAAGTAGACAATCAAACAAAATAACTCTTGATTTTAAAATGATAATTGATGAGTTAAATAAAAATAATAATTATGACATAATAGTTTTTTGTAAAAGATTTGATAATATAAAAAAACATATCTTTTCATATTCTACTTACACATTAAAAACTATGTTCTATTTAGCAACATCTAAAGTTTGTGTAATAGATTCATATTGTTTACCGGTATCTATTCTAAAACATAAAAAAAACCTTAAAGTAATGCAAATATGGCATTCACTTGGAGCAATAAAAAAATTTGGTTACCAAACAGTAGGTACACCCTACGGAAGAAGTAAAACTATCGCCGAAGGTCTTAATATGCATAAAAACTATGATGAAATTATATCTGGTTCTAAAAACATGAGCAAATATTTTGCCTTAGCATTTAATTATGACATTGAAAGTTTTAAAAACTATGGTCTTCCTAGAATTGACTACTTAATCAATAATAAAAATGATATTAAAAAGAATATTTATAAAAAATATCCTGGACTAAAGAAAAAGAAAACAATTCTATACGCACCAACTTTTAGACCTGACAGCACCAATTCAATTAACCAAGTAATAGAAACCATCGATTATAGAAAGTACAATTTAATTGTAAAAGCCCATCCTAATCAAATAATAAATATACAAAAAAAACAAGTATATACCTGTCCTGATGTTTCATCACTAGACCTTTTAACAATCACAGACTACTTAATCACAGACTATTCTGCAATCGCTATCGAAGGAGCTTCTATTGATGTTAAAACCTATTACTTTGTATTTGATTATGATTCCTATAAAGAAAAAAATGGCTTAAATATTGATTTATATAAAGAAATGCCAGGCTATGTATTTAACGATTTTAAAAAATTATACAAAAAACTTGATGAAGAAGTATATGACACTAAAGTCTTAAAAAAATATAAAGATAAATATCTAGACAATACAAAAGGTAATTCTACAAAACTAATAGTAAAACAAATAAAAGACTGGTGTCATACGAGGTGATATAATGAAAAAAATAAAAGTACTAATAATAAATTTCTGCAAAAAACATGTTTTTTTTAGAAAATTCTTAAGAAAAATGAAACTATTTGTAGGTAACCTAAAATATTCATTCTATTATGTATTATTTCCAATTGATAATAAAATGATATTCTTTGAATCATTCAATGGAAATAGTTTTTCTTGTAGTCCCAAAGCTATATATAATTATTTAATATCACACGATGAATATAAAGACTATAAATTTATATGGGCTTTCAAAGACTTAGAAAAAGATCACATAAAAAATAACAAAAACACTATCATAGTAAAATCAAAATCATTTAAGTATTATTACTATCTATCCAAATCAAAATACTGGATAGTCAATTCTCTTTTGGATCTAAGTGTTATAAAAAAGAGTAAACAAGTATACGTTCAATGCTGGCATGGCACACCATTAAAGAAACTTAGATGTGATATAAATGTCACTGGTGGCGTCCTAAACACTAAAGAAGAAGTAATAAAAAGAAATAACCTAGACGTAAAAAAAATAGACTATTTTATTTCGCCTTCTAAATATGCAACATCAAAATTTATATCAGCTTTCAATTTGAAAGAATTAAATAAAGAAAAAATAATCATTGAAAAAGGATATCCTAGAAATGATAAACTAATTAATTACAATAATAATGATATAGAAAAGATAAAAAAAGATTTGAATATTCCAACAGACAAGAAAGTAATCCTCTATGCACCAACCTTTAGAGATGACGAACATACCTCAGGAGTAGGTTATACTTACAAACTAAATATAGACTTTGATTCATTACAAAAAGAGTTAAAAAACTATATTATTCTCTTTAGAGCCCATTATTTTATTGCTAATTCTTTTGAATTTGATAAATATAAAGACTTTATCTATGATGTCTCTAAATATGACGATATAAATGATTTATACATTATATCAGACTTATTAATAACAGATTATTCAAGTGTCTTCTTTGATTATGCAATATTAGAAAAACCTATTATTTTTTATATGTATGACTATGATAACTATAAAAACAATCTAAGAGATTTTTATATAGACCTAAAAGAATTACCGGGTCCAATTGTAAAAGATGAAAAAGATCTTATCACTTTAATAAAAGAAAAAAACAACAAATATAAAAATATGTACTCTTCATTTAATAAAAAATTTAATCCCTATGAAGATGGAAAAAGTACCCAAAGAGTAGTAAAGGAGATTTTAAAATGAAAAAAGTTAGTATAATTGTTCCCGTTTATAATTCTGAAAAATACTTAAAACTATGCTTAGATTCGCTAGTTAATCAAACCCTAAAAGATATCGAAATAGTAATAATAAATGATGGTTCTTCTGACAATAGTGAAAAAATAATAAAAGAATACCAAGATAAATATAGTGATAAAATAATTTATCAAAAACAAAAAAATGGCGGTGTCGCTAGTGCTAGAAATAAAGCCTTAAAACTTGCAAGTGGAGAATACATTGGCTTCGTTGACAGTGACGATTTTGTTGCACTTGACATGTATGAAAAACTATATACCAAAGCAGAGACAAATAAAGCAGACATTGTAATATCTGGTTATTTCTTTGATTATCCCGATGGAACTTGCAGAAATTATGAATTAGATGAAATGTCTCACTTTTCAAAGTCACTACACGAAAGTCCATCCATTCTTTTAAATACAACCCCATTTATTACTAATAAAATATTTAAAAGAAGCTTTTTGGAAAAAAACAATTATTATTTTGAAAAATATAGAATCTTTGAAGACTTACTATTCACATATAAAGCTTTCTTAAAAGCAAATAAAATAAATAAAGTAAATGAATGCTTTTATCATTACTGTAGAAGAAAAGGTGAATCAGTAACCGGAGGTTTTTCAAACAAATTCGAAGACATCTACGAAGTTGGCAATAAACTTAGAAAATACTACATAGATAACAACGGTAAAGATCTTCTAGAATACATAGACTATATTATTATAAAACACATCTATTTAAGATTTAATGCTAAAGTAGGAATAAAAGAAATACAATATAAGCATTCTTTTATAAGAAAATCCATTAAATACCTTAACAAAAACATTCCTAATTGGAAAAACAACATATACTTTGAAATATACAAAGATAGAACTACCTCTGGTATTGTATCAATTATAAGGCCATATAAAAATAAAATTAAAAATATCTTAAAAAAAATAATAAAAAAAATAAATAGTCCTGGACATACTTACCAAAAATATTATAATAAAAAAGTAAATAATAAAACAGTTTATCTTTATTCTCAAAAGGGAAACGATATAAATGGCAATATATTTTATATCTTAAAAGAACTTCGTGATAACAAAAAATATGATGATTATACTATTTATATTCCTGTAAAGAAAAATAGAGTAGAAGAATTCAAGAAAAAACTAAATAACTATAATATTAATAATTATAATTTAATTATCGATAATACTAAGAAAAATGCTAAAGCATTAGCAAACAGTAAATACATTTTTACCGATACAAGCTTAGAATTATTCTACGTAAAAAAACCAGGCCAAATATATGTCAATACATGGCATGGAACTCCCCTTAAAACACTAGGGAAATCAGTTGCAACAGACTATTATTCAATATCCAATATCCAAAAAAACTTTAATCTAGCAGACTATCTACTTTATCCCAACGAATATATGAAAGAAATAATGATTAGAGACTACATGCTTAATGTAAAAGAAAATAAAATATGTATGTTAGGATACCCTAGAAATAGTGTTTTCTTTAAAAAACAAGGAAAAACAAATAAGAAAAGAATTGCTTATTTACCAACATGGAGAGGCTCTAACTTAGGTAAAAATTCTCTTTCATATCTTGAAGAACTAAAAAAAATATTACATGAATTAGATGAAAAACTAACTGAAGAATATGAGTTTTTTATCAATTTGCATCCTTATTTAAAAGGCAAAATAGATTTCAGTAGCTATAAAAATATAAAAACCATAGATAGTAAATATGAAACTTATGACTTTTTAAGTACCTGTGACATATTAATAACAGACTATTCAAGTGTTTTCTTTGACTTTGCTTGCACTAAACGAAAAATAATACTATTTACATACGATAAAGAAGAATATTTAAATGACCGAGGAATGTATTACGACATAGAAAAATTACCATTTCCAATGGCTAATACTATTGAGGAACTAATAAAAGAAATAAAAAAGCCATATAAATTTGATTACCAAAACTTTATAAATGAATTCTGCAACTATGACAGTATAAATAATACAAAAAAACTAATTGACTTAGTTTTTGATAATAAAAAAGATAACACTCTAATAGAAACAAATAAAAATATAACCAAAAACAATGTACTATTCCATTCAAATAACTTTATAAGAAGCAATGAACTTAATGAAACTCTTGAAGTAATAAAAGAATTATCCAAAAATAACACTGTTTATTTAAGCTTTCTAAACAGCAAAATTAAAAGAAACAAATACATTCTAAGGCAACAAGATAGAAAATACTATGGATACTTCGGTAATTTTACATTAAATAATTTTTTTCAATATATAATGATAAAACTATTAGAAAAAAAAGAAAATTTATACAATCTTTTCCCTAATTTCTATGATAGAATATTTAAATTTGAATACTTAAGAAGATATCAAGACATTAACTTTTCTAAAATAATTTTATATAACGAAAAAGATAAATTAAATATATATACATTTGCCTATTCCAAATGTAAAAAAATAATATATTTGAAAAATAGTAATCTAAACATTTCTTTATTAAATAAATATGATTTAATATATGTTAAAAATAATAAAGAATTAGAAAAATTAATAAAAAAAGGAATAAAAAAAGAAAAAGTTAAAATAACTGATATGGATGTGAAAAACAATGAAAAGTAATAAAATAAGTATAATTATAATAAATGATGACTCTAGTTCCCTAGAAGAATGCCTTAAATCTATCTCAAATCAGACATATGATAATTATGAAATATTACTCGCTTGTAACTCTGACAATAAGGAAAAACTAAAAAAAATATCCAATAAAATAAAGATATATGATATTAATTCTTCAAACTCTGCTTACATAAAAAACTATTGCTTAGAAAAAGTAACTGGAGAGTATATCATTTTCTTAAACTCTTGTGATACTTTAGAAAACGTTACCTTGGAAGTGTGCCTAAACAAGTTTAAAGAAGAAAACCCTGACTTTATCTTCTTTGATTGGAAATATTATAATCCAAAAAAAGATATTTATCATTATAATAGTATAGAAAAATTCTTTTATAAAAGAAATCTTTACTCTAAAGACATAAGCAATCTTTTAGACATCAAATCATATGACATAATGTGCAAGATGTATAAAACATCATTTCTTAAAAAAAACAATATTAAATATAATGAAAAATGTCCTCTTTCTGAAACGCTATTTTGGGTAAATGTAGTAGTAAATGCAAAAAAAGTAGCCCTTATACATTCACCACTATATAACCTTAAAGAAAAAGATAATAAATATAATATAGATGACTTCATCTTAACCTATGAAATGAGTAGTAATATTTTTAAAGAAAAAGATAAAATATATAAAAGCAAGTTTAATAAACATATTCTAGATAATTTTTATTTATTTTATAAAAATACATTCGTATTTAAAAGAATAAAATCAAAAAGAAAATTTTTAAATATCTTAAAAAGTAATTTTCCTCTTGAAATAGAAAATAATAAAAAAGTGCATAGACTTACAGTAAAATATAACTCTATAAAAAATATGAATTCTTTAAACTTTTACTTACTAATTAACTTTTTAAATGATGCACTTTCTAATATAATCAAAATATTAAAAAATATAAAAAGATTCTTCTTCAAAAATCTTAATGAAAAAATATACAATAAGTATAAAAATAAACCTTTAAAAAACCAGATACTACTCGTGGGCTTTAGCTTTAAATACACTGGTAATAATAGATACTTATTCGAAGAATTAATAAAACAAAACAATGACTTTGACATTTATTATGCAGTAAATTCAGATATTGTTCTAGATAAATACAAAGTAAAACCATTATCCAAAGAATTTTATGAAATTTTATATAGCTCTAAAGTAGTTATATTTGAAAGTTGGATCCAAAATAGTTTCATTAAAAATGATAAATCTGTATGGATTAATCTTTGGCATGGAACACCACTTAAAAAAATGTTCTTTGACTCTGAAGAATACGAAATAACTAAAAATAATCCAAAACACAAAATTAAAAAGTATAAAACACCAGTAAGAATGGACTATCTAGTTACTGACAATAAAAATATCAATAAATACTTTGAAACATCATTCTTATTACCGAAAGAAAAAATACTTCCTTTAGGTTATCCAAGAGTCAAATATTTAATAGATAATAAAAACAATGAAGAATTAAAGAAAAAAATAAGAAAAGAACTAGACGTAAAAGATAATAAAAAAATAGTTACATATTTACCAACATGGAGAGACTACAATTTCAAAAAAGGAGAATATGATTTTAGTTACCTATTAGATAAAGAGAAACTTTCCAATTTACTTGGAGATGATTACGTTATAAAAAGTAAAGATCATAGATATCTGTCAAAAACAGTAGACTTAAACAACACTAACATAGAAACCCAAGAATTATTGCTTGTTACTGACTATTTAATAACAGATTATTCTTCAGTTATGTTCGATGCTTTTCCTATTGATGTTCCCGTTTGTATCTATGCAAATGATTTTGAAAAATACGAAAAGAGCAGAGGAGTATATAAAGAAATGTGGGACGATTTAGAATTTTGCACGACAAAAACCCTAGAACAAGTAGCAGATTTTATAAAAAACTATGAAATTGATGAAAAATATAATGCAATTAAAGAAAAATACTGCTATAATAGTAATGGTAATTGCTTAATTGAATTTATTAAAAGTAATTTAAAATAAATATTTATTTTTAGTTTATAAGGAAGGATGTATATTATGAAAAGAATTTTAACATACGGAACATTTGATTTGTTACATTATGGACATATTAGATTATTAAAAAGAGCTAAAGCTTTAGGAGACTATCTTATTGTAGCAGTATCAACCGAAGAATTTAATGAACTTAAAGGTAAGAAAACTTACCACAATTATGAAACGAGAAAGAAAATGCTTGAAGCTATAAGATACGTTGATTTAGTAATTCCTGAAGAAAACTGGGAACAAAAAATAAATGATGTAAGAGAATTCCACGTTGATACAGTTGTCATGGGAAGTGATTGGGCTGGTTCTGATAAGTTTGAATATTTAAATGATTACTGTGAAGTTGTTTACTTAGATCGTACTGAAGGAATTTCCACTACTAAAATAAAAGAAGATTTAAAACTTCAAGAACCAAGCAAAAAAATGGATAAATTACCAGAAACTGCAACAAAATAGTAAATCTATTTGTTGCTTTTGGTTATATTAAAGTAAGGAGCAAAATATATGATAAAAAGATTCTTTAGTGATGTAAAAAAATATTCAAAATATATAAGATATTCTACTAGGTCACAACTAAAAGCAGAAGTAACAGGATCATATCTTAGTTGGATTTGGTTATTCTTAGAACCAACTTGCTTTATGCTTATCTATACATTTATAGCACAAGTTGTATTTAAATCAAAAGTAGAATACTTTCCAGTATTTGTTTTTATTGGTCTTACTATTTGGAACCTATTCAATAAAACACTCGTATCAAGTGTAAAACTAGTTTCTTCAAACAGAGACACAGTAACAAAAGTCTATGTTCCTAAATTTATACTTCTAATAACTAAGATGTGTGTAAATTCAGTCAAATTCTTTATATCATTTTTATTAGTAATTATTTGTATGATATGCTATCAAGTACCAATTTCTCTTAATATATTCTACTTTGGAATAATTTTTATTGTTCTTTGGATTTTCACTTTTGGAATATCTACAATTTTCATGCACTTTGGGGTTTTCATTCAAGACTTAGCTAATTTAACTACCATTGCCCTTAGGCTTGTATTTTATATGTCTGGTATATTCTTTGCTATTGAAACAAGAGTACCAGCTCCATACAATGACATATTAATTAACTTTAACCCAATCGCAGCATGTATTTGTCAATGTAGAGACATTCTCCTATATAAAACACCAATTAGTTTTCCACTTATGGGAACATGGTTAGCAATAGGACTTGTCCTATCATATATTGGAGTAAGAATTATATATAAATATGAAAATACATATGTAAAGGTGATGAAATAATGACTAAGAAAAAAGAAATTGCAATTACTGTTAAAAATCTAGATATTTATTATAAAGAAATAAAAAGATTTTCACTTGCAAACTCTGGTTTAAATGGTTTTTCTAATGCTAAAAGCTTTCATGCAGTTAAAAATGTTTCGTTTGAAATACCAGAAGGCCAAATAGTAGGAATATGCGGTAAAAACGGAAGTGGAAAATCTACTTTGTTACGTGCTATCGCCGGAATATTTTCAGCAGATAAAGGTAGCATAGACCTACATAATAATAGTATTTCTCTCCTTTCAATAGGAGTAGGATTTCAAAAAAAACTATCAGGTTATGAAAATATATTTCTATCTGGATTATTACTCGGATACAGTGAAGAACAAATAAAAGAAAGATTACAAGAAATAATAGACTTCTCCGAACTAGGAGACTTTATCTATAAACCAGTTAACTCTTATTCATCAGGAATGTACTCTAAACTAGCCTTTTCTATAACTGCGATATTAGAAACTGATATCATGCTAATAGATGAAGTTCTATCAGTTGGAGACATTCGTTTTAAAGAAAAAAGCTATAACAAAATGAAAGAACTAATTTCTGATGAAAAAAGAACCGTAGTTATAGTATCACATTCTTCTAAAACACTTAGAGAACTTTGTAGCAGAGTAATTTGGCTTAATGATGGTGTTTTAATGGATGATGGAGAAGCAAATGAAGTAGTAGATAAATATGAAGCTTATATGAAAAACTTATAAAAAAGTATAAGTTTTTTAAATTCTATATAAAACAATATTTTTAATAAAAAAACAAGAATCAAATTAGAAAATTCTCTTAAGGGAAATATCTATTTTGGTTCTTTTTTCTATGTACAAAACTTAAAATTATTCATTTGCATTGTGTTTTTATATGGTATATAGTGAATTAGAAAAGGGGTAAATATTTCTATGGAAGGAGGTGAAAATTATGTTAGATCTTAGAGAATGTACTTTAGATAAAGAAATATCTAAAACAAATAGTTATAAGTTACTTGACTATTACAAAGGCTATAAAATACCAATTGTATCTGATTCTATGTTTAAAACTATGATTAATAATGAATCTAGAATGGAGTATATTTGTTATTTAATTGCT
>JABLTK010152296.1_pt1 | contig 15625 bp, 22 predicted proteins | sample 7160131 | NCBI WGS metagenome assembly JABLTK01 (sample SAMN14651221, study PRJNA627086) | human gut metagenome | isolation source: feces | host: Homo sapiens
AACCTTGTGCTGTTTGTTGTGATACATGACGTTGATTCAAGTAATTGTTTATTGAATATTATGCTTCAGTTATCTGAAATCAAAAAGTGAAATTTATAGAATCACTGTAGTATGAACAAAAAGCCAGGATTCGCACCCTGGCAAAATGATGGTAGAATCGCGGCTAACGCCTCTCCCTTTTCTTGAAAACCATTAGTTTTCCAGTCTTGAAGGTCATGGATAGCCAGTCGAATACTGAAGAGAAGTCATTTAGAGATTTTGGAGTTTGTGATACCTTATGTCAGACAATCGAGAGTTTAGGCTGGAAGAAGCCATCATCCATTCAGATGGAATGCCTGAAATATGCTTTTGAAGAAAGAGATATCATCGGTCTAGCTGAAACAGGTTCAGGAAAGACAGGTGCCTTTGCTATTCCTATTATTCAGCGTTTGATTGATAATCCTCAGCGTTTGTTTGCACTTGTTCTTACTCCAACGCGTGAATTGGCTTTTCAGATTTCCGAGCAGTTTGAGGCTCTTGGTGCATCTGTCGGCCTGAAAACAGCTGTCATTGTTGGAGGCGTTGATATGGTCCAGCAGGCACTTGCGTTGGCTCGAAAGCCTCATGTGATCATTGCAACTCCTGGTCGTCTAGTAGATCATTTAGAGAATACAAAGGTATTTGTCTGGCCTATTACTTATGATCATAGGGCTTCACTCTCAAGAATACTAAGTTCCTGGTACTCGATGAAGCCGATCGAATGTTGGGAATGGATTTTGAAGAAGAGATCAACAAAATTGTTGAGGTACTTCCGAAAGAACGACGAACCTATTTGTTTTCGGCTACTATGACACAGAAAGTGGCGAAACTGCAAAGAGCTTCACTGAAAGATCCTGTGAAGGTTCAAGTATCTTCGAAATATCAAACTGTAAGTACTCTGATTCAACAAGTAGGTAATAACAAGCAATGATGAAATGTAGTATATGTTCATTCCAGCCAAATTTAAAGACTGCTATCTTGCGTATATTTTGAATGAATTCAGTGGTAAGAGTATCATCATATTCGTATCAACCTGCTCAACAGCGCAGCGTCTGACATTGATGCTTCGCAATCTAGGTTTCAAGGCAGTATGTTTACATGGTCAGATGTCCCAGGAGAAGCGATTGGGAGCGTTGAACAAATTCAAGGGAGGTTCTCGAAACATCTTACTAGCAACTGATGTTGCATCTCGAGGTCTGGATATTCCTGATGTTGATTTTGTTTTGAACTTTGATATTCCGAGCAATGGAAAGGATTATATTCATCGTGTGGGTCGTACTGCTCGTGCTGGTCGATCAGGACATGCTATCAGTTTTGTGACACAATATGATGTGGAGAACTATCAACGAATTGAAAAGCTGATTGATAAGAAATTGGAGGCATATCCTTGTGATGAGAATACGGTTTTGGTATTGTTGGAGCGAGTAACGGAAGCACAGCGCATTGCATTACAGCAGATGAGAGAAGAAGAGAAGAAACATAATAAGAAAGATAGGAGCAAAGATATTGGTGATAATGAGGATGAGGTTGTGGAGTCCTTCGCTGGTAGAGAAAAGAGAAAAGGAGGAAAAGGGAGAAAGGGGAGAAGGTAAAGTCATTTATGTATTCTGTTTGTTCGGTGTGATTTAAGATCGCTGAATGAAGAGAGCAAAATCACTTTTGATAGTGCTCCTGTTGATTTCAACTCTCTTTGTTGTTCAATATGTGTTCATTCTTCCGAATGTTTCTGGGACGATCAAAGAACTTTGGAATAGTTCTAGGAAGAAGGTAATAGCGCCTGCTGACTACGTAAACATGGGTCATATTGATCGTGTCATTTCTACAAATAGTGTGAATACTATGTTAGATCTAACGTATAGACACTATTTCCAGTATTATCCATGCCGAATCAGAGAATGAGGAGACGTATGAGGAGAGACTGGAAAAGAAGGAGAGACTGCGTTTGCATTTCCTAGAGACCCTGGTCCAGCAGCAGAAGGAGAATACGAAGAATGGAGGTGGAAATGATCGAGTTCTAATCTTGTATCCTATCTTCTCTGGTTTGGGAAACAACATGGCGGTATTAGCAGAAGCAATTCTTGTCTCATTTTTAACCAATCGTCGTTTCTATCGTAGTTACATGGAAATAGTATAAAGGACTAGTATACAAATGGAATTCATTTGATAAGTACTTCAGTCTCCCATTCAATGACTACATTTATGATGATGATGGTAGGATTGTTAATTACCATCAATTTCTAGCATTTTTGAAATCGGATTATATAGGATCTGATGAAACGTGTCATAATACTCCAGAAGAGATTCTTCATTCGACAAAGCAGTTTGTTGTTTTAAGAACAACTTGCAAACTGACAGATTATATATGCTTTAATGAAGAGTTTTGGCCGTTCTTGGATCGCAATGGTTTCATTCTCCATCCTCATCTGAAGTCGGGTGCGGATATTCGCAAAACTGTTTACAGTTTTCTATACAATCAGGTTATTAAGCTGCAACCAGACATTGCAGAGGGAGTCATAGCTGTCAAAAAGAAATTGCATTGGGATGATTACTATATTATTGGGATTCAGATCCGAACTGGTAAACTTGGAATTAAGGATGCTCCGAATCATTTCCTCGAGGTCCGAGACATTGATCTCTTCAGTCGATACGCTCTCATTCAGACGGAGAAAGCAATGAATATGACGACAAAACCTGTTAAATGGTATGTGGCATGTGATAATCGGATGGTGAAAGCAAAGTTGAGTAAAACATATCCAAAGTACTTCATGACAAATTCGTGTACTCTTTCTCACTCAAATAAGGATTTGGAACGAAATGTTCGTTCTTCTGGTCTATTATGCGCTTTATATGATAGTTATCTATTGTCTGCTGTTGATGAGGCTATTATCACTGCAAAGAGTACTTTTGGTATTCTGGCAGTGAATCGGAGTCCAAGGATGAAACGTATTCAAATAATGAAAGGAGATTGGAAGAAACTAAAGGAATAATCGTTTGTTTGTTAGAAATAATACCACGGTTTTCCACTTCTTCTAGCAGTAGATTATTGCAACCGTTATCTAGGAGTTCAAATAAGTATGGATGGAATTACTTTTGATTTAGATAGCAGTTCATGTTATAAAGGTAGTGTGATGTATAGTTATTGGAACAACTTATCAGAACCGGATCTTCGATGGATATAAGGAGAAGGAATGTAATGTGCCAATTATTGACGGAAAGAAGCAAGGAAAAGGTGAGCAGAAGTTTGAAAAGGATGGAGAAGAGTATACTTTGGAGTGTACTTGGGTGGATGGAAAGAAGTCGGGAGAAGGTATTCTTTTAGACTCTGGCTCTATTATTGCTATGAAACTGTTCTTTAATGATGATGTGGTAGAAGGAGAAGGTACGTTGTATTCGAACGGTCAGGTAATCTTCAAAGGAATGTGGAAGAATGGATATCGATGTGGTCATTGTACAGAGTATGTTAAGGGCTATAAGGTGTATGATGGCAATTATGAGAATGACGTTCGTAATGGATATGGAATTGAATATGGAGAGAACAATGAAATTAAATTTGAAGGTGAGTGGGTAGATGGAAAACCAGGACATAAGTTTATCTCTGAGAACAAGAATGGAGTGAAAGAACTAACAGAAGAGGATGATAATGGAAAAGTGAAATTTATTGGAGGATATAAAGAGGGTTCTATGATTCGAAATGGTTTGGGTGTTGAATATGATGAGGATGGAAAGCCTACAAATGAGAGTGTATATGAAGATGGAATTGTCATTCGTAAAGTGAAAGAATTCAAAGATAAAGTGATTGTATTGTATGATGTGAATGGAAAGAAGTGTTATGAAGGTGGTTATAAGAACAATCGTGAAGCAGGATATCCTGCTGAAGGAAAAGGAAAGCAATATATTGATGGTGTTATTGTGTATAATGGTGATTTTGTGAAAGGACAACGAGATGGTTATGGATGCAGCTATTATGCGAATCATGTGTTGAAGTATGAAGGTGATTGGAAGAATGATAAGGCAAACGGGAATGGCAAGTTTAATAATGAAGAAGGATTATTAATTGCTGAAGGTGAGTTTACTGATGATTTGTATGATGATGGTATTGTTCGTTGTAATGTGGCAACTGGAAAATATGAAAAGGTAGGAAAACGTGGTTGCTTCTGTTAATCATATTTGCGTTTTTGCTTTTGTTGATATGATTAATGTGTTTGTTAACAAAGACGTTATCATTACTCTTCATCTTCTAGCATATCCATCATTTCTTTATGAAAGGCTTGATATTCTGCTAGAGACAGTTGAGGCCGTAATAAAAACATCCTGATTCTTCTCTGTTGTTCATTCTTGAACTTATACAAGATGCGTTGCAAATCCTCTCTATAGTCTTCAATCGTAACAAGATTACTGTTTCCAGAAAGAGTGGCTTGACGAAGAGGACGTGTGTTCAAAACACTAGAGGAGTTATGCTTAGGTGAAGGTGGAGTCGGAGGTATGGGAAGAGGAAGATTAACCATAGGAAGAGGAAGGGGAGGAGGAGGAGGCATAGGAAGTGTATCAGTCACAGGAGGAGGAGGAGGTATGGGCAATGATATTTCAGTCATAGGAAGAGGAGGTGCAGGAAGTGAATTCTCAATCACTGGAGGAGGAGGCGGGATAGGAAGTGGAGTGCTGGTCACTGGTGATTTAGGTTGTGGAGTAGTAACAATAGGAGGTGTAGGAAGTGCATCATGAAATACAGGAGGAGGCATGGGTAATGGAATGCCAGTCACAGGAAGAGGAGGTGCAGGAAGTGGATTATCAACCACAGGAGAAAGCTGAGGTACAACTGGTTGACTCTTCAATTCTCTCTCCTTCTTTTTCTCAGTAAGGACCTGTAACTGTTCCAGCTTCTTTTTCTTTTCTTTCAAATACGTCTGAACCTCATCATCATACATATCCTTATCCACAATTACAGCCATGCCCGTATCTTTCCACATGAACTTAACAGAGACTAGTCCCTGCCGATCTACAGACACAGAATATACAATCTTAACATCCTCACTCATAGGGTGTTGATCATCATGCCGCATATGAAATACCCGAATCAATTTACACTTTGCCGCATACGGCTCAGTCCCCTCGTACAACTCTACATACATTTCTTTATTTGCTCCAAACCGAAGGGAATTTTGTGCATGGACAGTAATTGGGAGTGAATCTGTATTGAATATTAAGAAACGAATATTTTGACGTGAGAAGGATTGTCGTTTGATACCAATATGTGTACAACGTTTCAGTGAAACTGTAAATGACTTATGTTGGTCTAATTTGATCTTTGTAGGGGTCGCTAGAGGTATTGAACCATATAGAGTGTCACTGGTTTCTGCAGATCCGGACATAGCGGTATCCGACGTTTCAGGAGGATATTCATTAGATAAGACGTCGATGATTTGATCTGGAATTGGAGACTTCTTCAACAGTGAGTCTGGTAAATCAGGAGGAGACTCATCATCATCTTCACAAATCAGAGGGATTTCTGCAATCACCGTCTTCACATGATTACTCTCAGAAGATGGTGACTTGGAACTCTGCTGGACAATAGGTGTGACAAGAGAGGATGTAAGAGGTCCATCTGCAATGAGAGCCTTATGACGTTCCTGAACACTCGAGTTATTGGCTAGATAATGAAGCATGCCGTAGGTGACCGCATAGTCACTTCCTTGTCTCAAAGCAACATCTCCAATAATCTTCTTCAATTCAGCTGTTAAAAAGGAACAAGTTTTAAACTCACCACAAACAGTCACAATCCGTGGAACACACTCCTTGTTTGTAGCAGCTTCCCATAATCCTTGGACTTTATCATGAATCAGAGATAGTTGAGAACTGCAACAGTGCACAAACTCCTCACGCGTAATCGAAATATCCTTCTTTACTCCATCAACCTCTACTGTATCAGAGACCACTTCGGAGGACTGTAACATTCTCATAAACTCAGCAGACTTCTTTCGAATCAAACCAAGAATTGAAGGTGAAGGATCGGTAAGAGAGAGCTTCTCAATGAGGAGACATGATATATTCTCCACAAGATCTTCACCTCCGATATCAAGTCCAAGGGTTATTTCAACACTGTAAACAGATGCACTAATACTGAGTATTGAGAGACTCGTGTTGTGAGATCCAAAGTTAACCATCATCACGCAATCGCGATCAATAGGGATATCGAAATAATACATACAGGAAGCTACAGTGTCTGATACAATCTCCACCTGAGGAATCTGGAGTGATGTAAATACAGATATTAACGCCCTCTTCTGAAGCTCCGAAAACGATTCAGGATATGAAACCGCAATAATGTCAATCGATTTCATTCCCGATACACCGAGAGCAGTTCCAAGTGCATACAACATCAGATCAGACAGCACAGATACAGGTAACTTAGATACTTCCTCATTTAGCTCCTTAACAAGAATAGAGATGCGACCACTTGAAGTATCAATCACGTTTGGATACTGCTCCATATATCTCTTAACATCTGAATCATCAACAGAACGACCCAGCAATCGTTTTAGTTCCAATATCAGTTTACCTGAACCTTGTTGACTCTTCGTAATCGCATCCATACCAAACCACATTTCGTCTCCATAGAAGACAGCATTGCGAATCGTATCGGACCCTTGAAACTGGACACTTGTTGGATCTCCATTGCGAATATAGGATATTCGGATGTCCCTTGATCTAAGGTCGATACTGAATATGTTGTCAAAGTTCATTAACAAGGAGTGAATGAAAACGGCATTTCGGTCAACATAGAAAACTCATGACTGAAGAGCCTATATCGGTTGCACAGATTCGAAAATACGAGGATTTGATTGATAATAAAATCAAGGTGATTTCTTTCTTATTTGTGTATAGTATTAGCCGAGTCTTGAGATGAAAATGGAATCATTGAAGGAGACGGCTTCTCAGCTTGAGCAATATGATATTTTACGAACGAATATATTTCTTATGAAGAAGGAGCAAGACAAACAACTCAAATCGTTAGTAAACATTGGTTCCGAAGTGTACGCTCAAGCAAAGACTCCTGATAGGAAACATATCTTTGTTAATATAGGATTGGGGTTTCATGTGGAATTCACATTAGATGAGGCATTAGCCTTCATTGACAAGAAGATTAAAAAACTAGAAATGTATAGATATGAAATATCTCATATGTAGTGATGTTCAATCAAAAACAGATGATGTGAACAAGGTGAAAGAACACTATTTTTCAGTAGGGTGTTCGATGTCACTTTGATTCATAGGCGATTCATTATTTAGAGGGTTTAATGTCTTAGTGTGTTTGTTACAAAGAAGCTAATTATTACGAATATCAATGAGGAGAGAGGCAGCGTCATACCGTCGCTTGAGATTTGCTTCACTTTCACTTACATCATAAGCCTCAACTGGAGCACCATTATCCTTCCATGTCATCTTTGGTGTAAACATTCCTTCCTCATCCATGGTACATTGAATACAAAAAATACTATCCATCGAAGACATAGGATGATCTGCATCTCTTCGAATAATATACTCTTTGAAAGGTCGATAGGATTCTGTATCATTATCATTTATCTTCTCATAGAACTGCATGCAATACTGATCATCCTCAGGGAAGTAGAATTTCTTAGTAATGGCATTCTCAGAAGTGATTGGAAGTTCTACACCACCTTGAAGAAGCGTAGTAAAATGATGATCCGACTTTGATTTATCAATGTTAGATAGAATGAAACCAATTGGATACAAAGTCTTATTCTTCATATGAACTTCATGATGCTCAACCGCCAAATCTTCCTCATCATTGATTTGAGAATGAGTTCTCGAAAACAAAGCACCACTAGCCAGCGAAGCAGTATTACCAGTGATGATATTCTTTGTCGGAAACGCATTAGTGATGGCTTCGACAACTTCAGAGTAATTGAAACAGTCTCCAATACAGATAATAGCGCATTTGTCAACAGATGTCTGTTGACTTGAGAACAAAGTCACTTCGGAGGCAAGTCTATTTGCAAACTCTTTGAGAGCAATCTGAAGATTGTTCCATTCTAACTGTACAGCATATCCACGGCCATTATATCGAATAGCAACATCATTACTACATGAAAACTTCGTTCCACGAGAAGTCAATCGACTCACTTTGAAAAATACAGCAGGAGAGATCTGATCTTTGCTTCCTGAGTTGGGCCAGTCATGTTCAATTTGTCTCCATAACTGATCTGTTAGTGTTTGAGCAAGACGTTGAATCACATCATGGAATCGGATCGTATCTAGGTACTTGTGCTGAACGGCCTTCCATTCACCCTCTGCTTCCAAATTGAAGAACGATGCACCACAATAGTACTGATCACAACAGATGCATATGGCGCGTTTCTCGTCTGGTTTAATTTTGTGCTGTTGGGATAAGAGTGCCGCATGTGTATCGTTAAGAATCCTCACATTCATAAAACCTGCAGCCAAAGCTGCTTCTCGAACAGCACACTTCTGAACATTCTTAAATGCTAATGGAACAGAAATGGCTATTCCCTGAAGGTTGTCAACGTCGATCTTGTCGGCACGTACAATGAGATTCATCACTTCTCGGAAAAGCCACTCTATACCACTTGCGACAGGCAAGGGAAGTTTCTTGTTTCCTCTTTGGATCTCATATGCATAAGCATCATTTCCATCATTGATCAGCGTTGCTGGGATATACTGCTTCATCTTCTGTGTTTCAGTTTCATTATACTGCATTCCCAGTAACAACTGAAAGTGTGACAGTACATTCTTTGGATCCAAGATAGAAAAAGGGATGACCTCATCTCCAATCATGTTGGATTCAACATAGATGACGGGAAATAGATTATCATCTTGACTGAGATGATTAAGATAGATCTTTTCACCCAATTCATAGGAGGATACAATACGAGCAGAGCCGAAATCCAATCCAATCCAGTCCATACTTGTATATGTAAAATAAACCCGAATAGTGTCCAGAACCACGGTTTTCCAACAATAACCGAACACAAAAGACTCGATGATCAATTGATGATGATGAGTTTAGCAAAGGTTTATCGAGATGTCAATCTGATCCGACCTGTCTCATATTGGGACTACAACTCTCTTGAAATCCCATGGGGGTTATTTCCAGTTGACTGCTTTTATCGTGTAGAAAAACATCAAACTATGTTGTAGTAAAAAAGGTTGGTCGAGGGAAATACAGTGACTGTTATCGTGGCGTGTGTACCTTTAATGGAAGAGAATGTTGTATTAAAGTACTAAAGCCTGTTCGTATAAAGAAGATCAAAAGGAAAGGGATCGTTATTGTGTTGATTTCTAGAGAAGTGAAAATACTTCAGGATCTGTATGGCGGACCACATATTATCCCTGTTACCGTGGATGATTGTTCTTATAACTAGTTACTTGATGTTGTCAAAAACCAAGAAACCGATATTCCTGCGCTTGTATTTCCGTATGTCCAGGGTGTTGATTATATTGTTTGGGTGTATGTTTCTCTTCATTGTAGAACGAATTCACCAAATTCTCTCTTTTTGAGATCAAATGTATTTTATTTCAGTTATTTGAGGTACTTTCGGATCGTTTCTACTATTTCGTAGGCTCTGGATTATGCCCATCGAAACGGTATTATTCATCGCGATGTCAAGCCCCAGAATATCATTTTACAATATTCTAACGAAGAGCGAACCGAAGATGCATCAATGGTGGATGATCGAGAGAATCCCACAAATTCACGTCGTTACCCTGAATTATGGTTGATTGATTGGGGTTTAGCAGAATTTTACATCCCAGGAAAGGAATACAACGTTCGTGTGGCATCTCGCTATTACAAGGCTCCTGAGCTGCTGATCTCTCTTCAGGATTACGACTATTCATTGGATATGTTCTCTGCTGGTTGCCTTCTTGGTTCCCTTGTAATGATCAAACCTGTAGTTGACCTGTAGTTGTTCGGTAAAGAACCTTTGTTCAAAGGAGAGGATAATAACGATCAGCTGGTGAAGATTTGCAAGGTTTTGGGAACTGAGGGATTACATCAGTATCTAGATCGATATGGTCTTGATTTGCCTTCGGTATATGAACGAAGTCTGAGGGATTATCCCCGGGTGTCATGGAGCACATTTATCAAAGCCTCCAATCGATCAAAGTGTACACCAGAGGCTCTTGATTTGCTGACTCGGCTCCTTCAGTATGATCATATGCTTCGTCCAACGGCCAAAGAAGCCATGATGCACCCCTTCTTCAATGAAGTCAGAGATCTTGTGAGCAGCAACACGCGGATGAAGTTTGGTGTGGATGATGTAGCTGCGAAAGTGCATTGAAATCCCGTCTTATAGTTGAATTCTAATAATAGTCCCATTTTCTGTGTGTTTCTTTTTTGTCCAAAACAACGTAGATAGATGGATTTCGTCCCTGGAAACGATAGTTCCGAGTGGCAGGTACTTGGAGACGAGGAGCGCTACGTGCTATATCAACAAGTGACAGTTCAGGAACCTATGGGTTGGTCTGGACTATCTTTAGATTGCTACAAAGCTGCATGTGGGAAATATAGTGGTAGGTTCTATTTTCAGTGTTCGTTCTAATTCTTCTAGGACCGATAGCATTGAAGTGGAATTCAGATGAAACATTACCTATGAACTGTGATGTAGACTTGACTACAGACATTCTAATATATGATTCTTGTGGAAAGAAGGTATTTTAGCAAAGATTGTGTTTACGTAGATTGCGCAGATTCCGGGAAAGGATTGGCAGTATACACGTGTTTCGGTGATGGGTTGGACCTCTACAGAGAAGTTATTCATTGTCTTTGAAGATGGTCAATATGTTGTCTTTTCCAATACAGGAGAGGTTTTGCATCAGATGAAATTGTTCAAGGAAACCCTTTCAGATGTCGTATTTAATGCTAATACAACTGAAGATGGTTTTGTCGCCTTTTCGAAGAATAACCACGTGTAAGGGATGAAGTTATCTTTCAACAAAAGATTGTACGTTGACTGTAGCGGAGTCGAACCCGTTGTGACTACCTATCCTGATCTTCCTATTGTAGCTGGAAACCGTGTTGAATGTTCTTGTGTATTTGAGGCGCGAAATAATGAATCCAACAAAGTGGAGTTTGTTGTCTCCTGTATGGATCAGAGTATGTACTTCGTAGCTTTCGATTCGATTACTGAGATCAATATAGCTGTCATTTTCATACCGAATAGATCATATATAGGGACGAATCCAAGGACATGTCATTGCTCTCACTCCTTCGGCCAGCAATGACTATGTTGCTAGTTTCAGCGATGAGGGTTGGATGGATGTCTTTGACAGGAACTTCACCGAGAAGATTGTTGGAAAGAACACAGATTGTCGTGTGGCTCCCCGCGGTTTTGCATGGTGTGGAGATGATAGTGTTGTTTTGTATTGGAGAACCGTAGGATTATTGCTGATCAATCCTTTTGCTGATTGGTTGAAGTATACCTATGATAAGGAGGATACTTTGTTCTTGGTTACTGAGTGTGATTCATTGCGTGTGTATTCATCCTTAAAACATGAAATCATTCGTTGTGTTCGTAAATAAATGCGGATTTGATGTATAGGTTCCACCGGCCATCTGTCATGTCTATTCTGGTCAGGATGATAGTTGTGGTGCGCAGTTGCGTCAGTCTCATGAACAATTCATTCAACACGTTGGAAATGTTCGGTTGTTGCGAGGTGAGATTCCTGAAGAACATCATATTCTTCAGGAAGGAGTGATGGAGTGTCTGGAGGCAGCCGAAGAGGAATTATCAACCATCCAGCAAGAGGAACTTCTGCGTTCTGCCAAATTTGGCAAGTGTTTCTTAGATGGAGTTGAGGTGACATCTGAGAATGCTGAAACTGAGCAGGAGTCAGAAACTGTGCCAAAGGAGCCAGAAACTGTATCAATCACAACTCGCTTCCAAGAAGTGTCTCATACGTTACGAGTCCTGAATACTCTGCGAGATCCTTCTGTGGCCATGTTCCTTACTTATCGTCAGTACCAGTACTTAGGAGCAGAAGCTGTAATACGTCGTCTACTATGTCGTCATCTCTATTTCCTTGCTCTTAAGATCTGTTCTTATCTTCAGCTATCTCCTGACTTCGTTCTCATTGATTGGGCCTGTCAGAAGATTCGTCGTTCTGGTGACTTGAGTGATGAGGCATGTCGTGATCAGATTCGTGAGAATCTGAAGGAATATACTAATATTTCGTACAAGGACATAGCTATGGTGGCTTATGAAGTGAATCGGAAGCGATTAGCAACAATGTTATTGGAGTTTGAACCTCGACGAGCAGATCGAGTAAGAATGAGGATGATATGTCAAGTAGATTCCATTACTCCTACGTATGGGTGAATTGCAGCTTGCTTTACGTACTGCAGCCAATAGTAATGACAGTGATTTGATGATGGTAGTAGCTTTGGCGCTGTATGATAAGGGTATGGGTGAATGAAGCATATTAGGGTTAGAAGAAACTGTGCCTGAGAAGTTATTGGAGTTACTTCGTCATTTTCCTCGAATCTTCAATTCATGGCTGTTCTATTTGCAACAGTCCAATGTCAATCGCTTATTGAATGTGATGAATGCGTTACTTCGATACGATGATGTCTTCAATCTTCTTGTTATTGATGCCTATCATCAACTGGATCTTACAAAGAGGAAGGAAGCTTTGGCAAAAATCAAGGGTATTATGACTAATGTAGTGAATGCAGGAAGGAAAGATTTGCAGTTCTATGTTCATGTTCGTATCATGATGATGATGATTGATCCATAGAGCTTACAAGATGAGATGACTCTAATTGATTACAAACTCAAACTTATTCACATTACTAAAACAATGGATTGTGCGAATATGACAATTGTTGAATGTATTCGCTATGCCATTCTAAGCAATAAGGTTGATATTGCGGATGCCATGGCAAAGGCATTCAAAGTTGCAGATAAGCGTTATTGGCGAATTAAAGTGAAAGCATTAGCTGAAGCAGAGATGTATGATGCATTGGCTGTCTTAGCAGAGAAGAAGAGTCCTATTGGATATATCCCATTTGTGGATGCTTGTGCTGGAATGAAGAACTTACATGAAGCTGCCACCTATTTACCAAAGATAAAGAATGATGAAGAACGAATGAACACTGCAATGAAGTGGAATATGTATGAAGGAGCTTTTCCTTGTGCGGTGAAATTAAGAGATGTCAATACGTTAATGAAGATTCTTAATTCATCTCGGAATGATTCGTTGAAAGCGGAAGTGAAGGTGGCTATTGCAACAATTGAAGGTAATAAGTAAGAATGTTTGTTGCCAATAAGAGATTGTGGTATTCGCTGTTATAACGAAAAGAAAAGTTGGAGGAGAGGGGCATCGATCCCCTTACCTCTCGCATGCTAAGCGAGCGCTCTACCATCTGAGCTACACCCCCTTCTGAAATGTATTTAAAACAGTCATACTTAAACTAAACTAATAGGTATGACGTAATCAGTAATGAGTACTCTGAAGATTGCTTTCTTGCATCCAGACCTTGGAATTGGTGGTGCTGAACGGTTGGTCGTGGATGCAGCTGTTGCTTTGAAACAAAAAGGACATGATGTTACCATGTACAGTTCAATCCAATCGCTTATGATCTAGGTTCACTTCGCATCATGGTGTTAAGGCATTTGATGAAACAAAAGATGGTTTGTATTCACTTTATGACTTGATAAATAGGAACACTCAACGTGATCGTGCACGGTGACTTCCTTCCACGAACTCTTTTCAATCGGTTTTATATCTTCTTTGCGATTATCCGTGCTGTCTATTTGGCGTTTGTCGTAAGTGTCAAATACTCCCACTTTGATGTGATCTTCTGTGATCAAAATGCTGCATATATTCCAATTCTAAGATTGTTTACATCTTCCAGGATTCTCTTCTATTGCCATCATCCTGACTACGTACAAACGCCTCACAACGGTTTCTTCAAGCGAATCTATCGAATTCCATTTGACCTATTTGAGGAGTACTGTGTATCTATGGCAGATACCGTCCTCGTTAATTCGTTATACACACAATCAGTTTATGCAGAGTCATTCAAACTTATCATGAAAATGAATTCTGTCCTCCCAGAGGTGTTGTATCCTGCAGTTGACTTTGGAACAATTCGTACGTTGGCTGATTCTCATCCTCCTATGCCAAAAGAATTGAATAATTGCAAGTATTTTATCTCCGTAAATAGATATGAGAGGAAGAAGGGAGTGGAGAAGGCAATTCTTGGATTTGCCATGTTACGCTTGAAATACGGGGAAAACGTCTATACTAAGAATAAACTACGATTAGTTATTGTTGGAGGTTATGATCCTCGATTATCCGAGAATGTTGAGTATTTTGAAGAATTGAATATGATCGCAATGGTAGGAATATGAAAGATCCTTTAAAGAGTAGAATGAAGGAGTTTCAGACTATATCATCTTCATTCGAAATTGTGCTCAAGATCTGAAGGCTGCTCTAATTAAGAATAGTATTGCTCTGATCTATACTCCGAATAAGGAACATTTCGGTATTGTGCCCTTGGAAGCTATGGCACTTGGTCGTCCAGTAATTGCTGATAATTCAGGTGGTCCTATGGAGACCGTTATTCCTGGAACTAATGGATTCCTTTGTAATGAGTGGCAGGAGTATGGAGAAGCAATGGGTGAGTTAGTAGTGAAAACGGACCTTGGTGATAAATTGGGAGAAAAAGGAAAAGAGAGGGTAGAAGAACGGTTTTCTTTTACAGCTTTCAGTGAACAATTGAATGCCTGTGTAATGAAGATGAAAAGGAGGATTTGTCCACAACTATATATTCCTTTTATCCTTATCATTGTTTTGATATTCGTAGTGAAGCATTGAAGTGTTTGTAACAATAGCAATTGATAAAAGAACTATTCCTTGCGTACATACTTCTCAATGTCAATAGCATTTTTCCACTTCTCTTTCCAACCATCAATGGCCTTCGGGTCGACAGGAACATCAAGATCCTTTCTCATCTTCATCACTTTCTCATAAAGCGCATCGTCCTTCTCTTTCTCTTCAGGATGTGCCTACATGAGAGAATCTCCAAATCCCCACTTGTATATACAGATCGTGTAACTTGTTAAAATCGATGCTGCCGTATGGATCCTTGTAATCTTTCTCGTGGTTGTTCCAATCCAAGACAACACGACCCCAATCTTCAGGAATCTCACGAACTGGGAAGGATAACAAGGCATCATTACTCCGAGGGTCCAGTGCAGGACGCAAATGCCAAATATTCCAGTCCGTTTCACGAACTTGAGGAGCATGAGGATGGGAATCGTCCATATAAATGCGAAGCCGCTGAATACGCTCCTTACGTAACTACAATCAATATAAAGGCAATCAAGATACGTTGTTTCTGGGTAACATGCCATACACAGCCTTCCAGAGAATCTTTTCAGGGTTCCTCTTCTCCATCTCCTAGAAGTAAAGAAAAATACAAAATCAAACCTTCAATGTACGCTGCTTCAGACCACCAGGCCAACCAGTGTGCCAATAGTAGACTTTCTTTTCGTATGTCTTCTTTGAATACGCAATTTCACCGGAGTTGTATGAGAAGCAGTTCTCTCGCTACATCAAGAAC
>JABLTK010021145.1_pt1 | contig 15610 bp, 23 predicted proteins | sample 7160131 | NCBI WGS metagenome assembly JABLTK01 (sample SAMN14651221, study PRJNA627086) | human gut metagenome | isolation source: feces | host: Homo sapiens
CTTTAGAAGTACCTTTCAACTGCAGCATCTGTGACATCACCTCGATAGTCACGAGAAATGATCACCTTTCCCGTCGGACCAAGAACATAAATAGCAGAGACAGTCATTTCACAGAGGAATCTATAACATGTTAGAAGTGGTAACCTCAACAATTAATGACATTTTCCTTACTTAGTAAAACGTGTTTTAGAGTTTCCAATCCCTTTTTCAGAACCGAAAACCACGGGAATTTGGATTTGTTAACGAACAAACAGAATACATATTCAACCTATACTGAGATGCACACGCCTGTACGTGCTCCTCAAATCGAACACATTTCTCCATGACTTCTCCAGACATCGATTCACTTAGAGCATCTCGTACTCTACGACTCATAACCCCATAAAGATCCAACTTTCGTACAAACCGATTCAGTCCAGCAAGTATGGATTCATCCCTCCAATCCACTAATAATGCTACTGTGGTGTGCTTTGGGAAGAAGATTGATAACTTTCGTCCTTGTACTTTCACTTGAAGATAGAGATATGACAGGAATAGAGAGCACAGGATACTGGGAGGACCTTGACTCAATACAGATAGGCATACACAATTCTCCATCAAACTCTCAAGGAGCCTTATTGAATCCTCCAACATCATCATCTTACTACGTCGAATCACAATCCTCAGATGGAAACAAGCCGACATCAGTGACTCCATCATCTTCACTTGCTGGAACAGAGAGGAAATTTGAAACTGTTTCTGGATAGAGTCTTTAAGTTGATGAAGATGCGTAATTGGTAGGAATGCAAATAGGGTCATCACATCTGGATCTGCATAATTCTCATATTGTGCTAGTTTCCTTACAAAAGGAATCAGTTCCTGTTGAAGTTGATATGTGAACATGGTGAGTGCGATCAGCTGTCTAAGAATATCCTTCTTAACATGATAAGGTGTTTTCGAGTCAAAGAAGATAAAAGAGAGGGAATCTGGAACTACAGATAACAAGACGATTTATTTACAGACGATTCCGAATGAGACGAGATTGAATTTGATCCCGTTCCTGACTCCAGAAAAGGACAAACAAAGAAAAACGAGCACTGTGAGGTGCTAAGAGTGATATTGATCTAGATATCACGATCATACAACGATCCAACTCGTCAGGAATGCTTAAATGGACTCGTTGACCTCGTAATACTGTTACCAGCTCTGATGGAGAATTGATCTGTTCCACCGTTACCTCAGGAAGACTGTTGTTACTTTGTCCCATGGATGAAAACGTAGCATTTGCATGTGGCCACTATAGTTAACCCATTCAATAATAACCACCTCAAAGACTTCATGAGTTCGTCTTAGTTCTCGGCTCTGAAGAGAGAGCTGAGTCTGAAGACGGAAATCAGCAATCATAGTATGACCATCTGTCATAGATAACATGGTACTGGTATCACTCATTTCATACTCACGATTTGCCTGTTGGATCCGAGCAATTCGATCACTCCATTCATCATCCACATGGAGAAATTGACCATATCCTAATGAACCTTTAGGAGGTTGAGGAAGAAGAAATGAAGAATCATATTGATAGAAAAGCTCCATCAGAATATAGAGCGGTTTCACGATTTGACCAGAACGTAGACTTTGTTGATAAAGCGAATACAAATGCCTTATTCGATACCTCTTCACAGTCTATACATGCCTATATGCATTCAATCGTACTTGACGAGTAGTTATCACATACAACAAATGGCAAACATAGGGACGGATTACTTCGATATCTAAATGAAAAAAGACACACGAATAAAGCTTTAAGAAGAGTTGCTTGGCTGACTTGGAACAATATGGATAAACAACACACAACCATTTAAACACGGCCTTTTTCACTTCGACAGGAAATGATGAAATGGCGCTAAGAAACAAAAGAACAGGCTTTGAGCCCACTTTCTATTCATAACCAATGATACTATCAGCATACATCTCGCGGGCACATACAGTTAATAAGTTTAATTACTATCATATGATCTAAATAAGGTAGCGTAGCGACTTCTGCCATCTACCTATTACAATTTTCTTTTCTATACCTCCGAAAGAATATCACTGGGAAAACCAAAGGTTTCTCCATATTCTTCTAACTGTTTTATCGAATCTGTCTACGGATCAGAGTCCACTAAAGATCTGATACAAAAGAGTCACTTTTATATGATAATTTCCTTCGTTTCGAAAAGGATCTATCTTTGAATTGCACTTTAAGTTGTTCTCGGACATCTTATCGATAAGAAACACAATAATTGTAATACCCTCTTTAATCGCACTTAAAATATCATGAATTCCTTGTTCTGTAAGCATATCTTCAAGGAATGAATTGAAAAGGCGGTAGGTTTTGAAAAAACCGCGGGATCCTATGGCTATTAACAAACACTCAAAGACTCTAAAAGAGAAAACAACTGTCTGTTGATATCAAGCAACTCCTTAATAGCATCTACAATGGAAGTAGACTCAGATCTTATCTCCAAACTCTGTAATCGATGAATACAAGTATCCAGAAGAACTTGATTCCTTTCAAAATTAACTATCCACCCATCACCATCCGATTTCCACTTTGATAACATCGCCTGAAGTAGTCTGGCTCGAACCACGACAATTGCATATGGATCTGAGCTCTGGAGCATAATGGTGTGATTGGACCCACGTGTAACAACCTGGAACTGAACTGATCCAATCTTCATGGACTCTGTCAGTCCTTCGGGAATCAAATGAAGTAGATCTGAGCGAGAAAGCGAAGATAAGACAGGAAGAGTCTCAGTAAGAGGAAGTACACCCATCGTAGCTTGCTTTCCTCGTGATGTTACTCCGATATCAACTATGCTAATACTTCCTAAGTCAATCTTCTTCATAAGAGGTGCAGAGGAATCCAGTGTGGCAATTAACCGAATATGAACTTCACAAACCCCTGCTAAAATGACTGGAAGAGGATCGACTGTAAATTGGCACAGTCCTGAACAAGTCTCAACTGGTTGACTGACGATATGGCAATCACCCGTCATTCCTGTGATACACAGTTGAATACAAGTAACGCCTTGAGGGAATAAGAGATTGGAAACACGGCATGACATACCTCCATTACTCAGAAGCGACCAAGAGGCATTCAACTGATTAGGCAAAGTGGAAAGACTCGTTCGGATGGCCTCTCGACGAGCAAGTATATCAAAGAGCTCATCTCCTTCTAGAGAGAGACGCTTATATACTGAAGAAGCAGAATGAAGAGACTGAAGAGTCGATTGAGGTGAAGGAGATTCCTTCATTTGCTGTTGACACAGATGTGTCTCAATCACACTCCCATTCACACGTACTACTATCAGTCGATGGGTCTCCTTACTGTAGCCAAAAGAGTAAACAAAAGACTCTTGTAACCACGGCTGAAATGATTTAGAAGAAAGAAGCAATCCATATCTATATATCATACTCAAAACGGACCACTACAAGGCTCCTTGCTTCATATATACAAGTTGATTCTCAATAAGAGTGTGTTGGGAAGTAGCAGGTCCTAAGCGACCTACTCGCTTCCAATCTTCTGTTAGACTGTATACATCACCTACATCATCAACTATAAAAGAGTAGTCCGAATCTTGCAGGATTGTCACTCCTATCCGATCTATAGGGAGATGATACTCTTTCTGTACTCTGGAATCACGAAAGATGGAAACAGTTCCATCTCGACAACTTACAATTAGAGATGAATCAGATAAATGAACTGTTTCAATCTTCCATGTGGGATTCGAACATAGCAGAGAGTAGTGGATACAACCTGTTTCTTCAACCTGTAATTTCCAAATCTGATTAAAGATATCACAGACAAGATAAGAGTCCGAAGAATCCGTTAGATAGACAGACTCCACAATGGGATAGTCAGCAGAAGTATCTGTTGGATCCTGATCGCACAAAGAATATATAGCGATAGGTAGTTCACATGTAGTTACCACCTTCCACTGTTGTGAATGTGCCTTTTGGATAATAAGTTGATTTGAATTATTCATATCCATGTGCAACAGAATATATCCATGATCGAGAGTAAACAACAGAAGAATGAGTTGATCAAGACATTGTTGACAAACAAAAGCTGAAATTGTTCTAGGCAGTTGAAGAAGTAACTATAAAGTAGATATATGAAAGAATATTGTACTCTATAGACATCATGATGAAAGATGTGAAGAGTATCTTCGCTACGTTGAACAACAATCCAGTTCGAGAATACCTACATCAGAAAATGGATAGAACAAAACTACCCAACAATGCCGCTTTGAAGGTACTTCCTTGGAAAATGACCCCAAGAAACAGATTTCTTTTCGCTGAGCAGGCATTGAAATCAGATAGGGAAAACAAACATTCAAAAGCAACACATTATGAAGTATCCTTATTCTTCTTCGTCTGAAGAAAGTACATGTACTTTGGCTCTGAGTTAGCTTCGATATTAATAGGTTTCGTTGGTAAATCCGGCTACTCATTACATTACCACATAACACTCACATAAGGGGACAAATCAAGTTTCTTCGTTCGGAACCAAGCCACATAATGAACAACACACAATGTCTTTGGGCCCCAAGGACCTTTCATAAAACCACTACACTCAATCATGATCATGATCCCTACCTGCTACGACGTGCTCCACAATAACGACACCAATTCCCCTTATATTGTTCAATTGGTACACTGTACTCAATGGGTTCATACACTGGTTTCTCGACATGAGGACGAGGTGGACGTGGACGAGATCGCTCATGATCCCGTGTTGAAAACGATTCATCAGATATAGCACGTTTCCTATTAGGATCCCATGAGGGAATACCTCGGGGTACTGGATGTTGGTTACAGATATAATAAAGCTTGGAGATTCGATGACCCAGTGTGGCTTCCAAACAGCCCACATGACTTGCATTACTGCACAACATACACAATACCAAATGCTTCGTATTCCCTGTTTCATGACATTTACAGCAGAAATGAGCAGGACAGCGGAAACGAGTCAAATCAGAGAAACGTTCTTTCGATCCATATTCGAGGTTCTGAATACACTGAACATGGTAAAAACGACCACATGTCTTCACGAGACACTTAAATAGTACGTTCGGATTGTTAACTAATGGATTCTGTTTAGTGCTGTTCTTCCTCGATCGAGAGGAATGACCATTATATGCCTCATAATCATCATCATTTGTACGACGACGTTGTCTGCGTTTCTTCACTTTCACTTTCTTCTCCACTTCTCCAGTATCCCCTTCAATCAATCCCTGTTCAATCATTTGCTGATAGAAGTTCGCATCGTATCCCTCTTTGTGACAGATCCAACAAGTATAACGATGATTCTGACAATCCTGACATTCCCATGTATCTCGTTGTTTTCGCATTGGTGGATCTAATAATGATTCATATATTCAAGTTCTCACTCTCAACACATTCAGGATGGTAACAACGATGACACGGTCCATGGCATTGAATCAAATAGTAATCATGGAAACACTTACAACAGATCTCATCAGCCAATGCATCCTTATTCGAGTTATTATAGTCTGGATCATCAACACTATAACTATCATCTGGAACCTCTCGAACTGCCATCTGTTTACGTTTACGAGAAGGTCGTTCAATCTCAGATAGCATATAAGCTGCTTGTTTGCGTTGCTCTTCATTGAACTGCTGATCCATAATAGCCACTTGACGTAGAGTGGTATGAAGGACCGTATACCATTCAGGAACATTCGCACCAGAGAGCTTCTGTTGGATCACTTCATCTCCCATCTCCTGTAACTCTGTTATAAAACTTGCTTTAGTAGCCTCGTCCTTTGTAGCACGACCATCCTCCAACCGTTCTAGAACAGTTTCACGGGAATCTTGCCCAAATATTTTCTTCCAGAAGAGAGGATCATTGATATCCAGTTTAGTATCAGCCTGATTGGAAACGAAACTGGTCTTACTGAACAAGGTAGTTGTGGTCTTATCATACTTTATGATTCGTGATTGTTTCTCCAATAGTTCATTGATATTGGACTCACAGAATGTCTTACTACGCTCATCTCCATCCTTATCCTCCAGCAAAGCTGAATATGCTCCTTCTTTCAGTAAAGTTTCGACTACTGCAGCTGAAATGTTTCTTCTTCCTATAGATAAGGAGAATGACTTAGGCTTCTACCATTGCTCATTACAGCCTGTTCCAGACCCAACTTCATACTAGCACGTTGGAACATGGCAGCTTCGTATGTTCCACGGGTGATCAATCGATACACTCTCACAGCCTTGGTCTGTCCAATACGATGACATCGAGCTTGAGCTTGGACATCATTCTAATTGACACTCTCATTTGATCCCTACTTGCGGATTCCAATCACTATCAAAGATGATCACAGTATCAGCACTTGTCAACGTAATACCAACACCTCCAGCACGAGTACTCAGCAAGAAACAAAATAGGTCGTTGTTCTCATCATTGAATGATTGGATTGCATCTTCACGAGCATTTCCACGAATACTTCCATCAATACGAGTGTATGAAAACTTTGCTAACCGCATGAATCGCTCTAGAAGATCCAGCATAGCTGTGAATTGGGAGAAGATCAATACTCTATGCCCTTCATCACGAAGCTTGGCTAGCAACTTCAGTAGTAACACCATCTTACCGCTACTGCTCACTAAAGGATGCTCCGAAATATCTGTAATACTCTCAGTTTTCGCTCCTTCTATTTCCTCCAATTGCTCAACACCTTCCAGGAGATATGGATGATTGCAACACTTTCTAAACTGCATCTCCATGTTGATAAGACGAGGACCTCGACCACTGCGACTCACTTTGCTTACACCCAAACCAGTATGAACATATCCATGGATGAAAAAGTCCCGATTATGGTCATAAATAGCTCGATAATATGCCTTCTGTTTGGTAGTCAGTTCCACATCAATAATAGTCTCTTCTTTTGGAGGAATACTATCTTCAACATCTTCCTTCAATCGACGTAATACGTACACACGAAGTAACTTCTGAAGAGCAAGAACATGATTCTTATCTTGCAAATTACCATATTGCTGAAGGAATTCGGTCGATGAAGGGAATGTTTGAGGAGACACAAAGTTCAGTAGTGTCCAGAGTTCCATCATATTGTTCTGTAAAGGTGTACCTGTGAGTAAGACAGCTTGTTGCCAACGGATTTGATGGAGCATCTGTTGGAGGCGTCCAGCCTTGTTCTTCATACGTTGAGCTTCGTCAACAACTACTAAAGACCAACGAATCTATTCTTCACTCTTCAATTCAAGAATATACTGGCTGTAAATCTTCCACATCAGAGATTGCAACCTCATACGTTGTTAGTAGAACATCAAACTTGTAAATAGGCCAGTCAAACTGACGTCCTCCCAGTTGTCTCTGAGTATAATACCATTCATAACGCTCGATGAGATGTCGCACTTCATGTCCTCCTTCATTGTCATGATACATCACCACATTAAGATCAGTCCAAGCTTCGATCTCCCGTCTCCAAAATCCTAATGTGCTGAGAGGAGCGACAACCAGAATAGGTTGAGATGTTTGCTGTCTATTTGTGACTTCTTCATACTACTCCAACGAATGAATGATATACTCCATAAGAGAAATCACTTGAACAGTCTTACCCAGACCCATTTCATCAGCGAGAATACTGTTCTTTCCTTCATTGTAGTTCTCACGAAGCCAACGGAATCCTTCCCACTGATACGAACGAAGCGTCTAGTCTTAATTTCATTCATCAAATCGACTTTGTTATCTTTGAATTGGAGGATTGCCTTCTCACCACGAGAAATACGAACAGCACGAGGTTGAGGAGGTTCTAATTTGAAATGAGGTATGATCTGACGTCTCTCATAAGCCTTGATAAGCTCTTTATCAGTAATATCATCCACCTTCTCCCAAGTACAGTCCTTATAAGATAAATCAACCCATTTCACGAGATATCTATTCATTGCAATCTTCTTCTACACTTACTTCACCTCTGAAGAAGGACATTCATGCATAGACGATAACAGTTCCTCCATCTCTCGACGACGTGTCTCATATGCATAACGAGTCTGATGGTATATCTCTTCTAGGGCTTGACACATGACAACGATGTCACAAGAAGGATCTTTATTGTATCTATATCTCATTCACCCACTCTATTGCTACGTGTGACAGTTTTCAAACATCTGCTCGAGGTCTTGGAAGAACTCATCACTGGAAGAATATGGAACGACTTCTCTATCTATAAATCCAATGACCTATTCACACGTCAGCTCCTTTCCTTCAGATCTCTTCATCGTAACATCTAAACGTTTCTTGATCTGACTGAGACACATAGGTCTGGTAATAACGTCGTAATAGCCAGGAGCTCCATCACGTACTTCATCAACAGGACTCATGAATGGGTCACAGTATTTATAGCCATTTCGTGACACTTCACAGATAGCATCATACACATCCTCACATCCCTGCTGCCAGAGGGTTTCCAGATCCACGTCCAGGTCCTTATTGCAGAGAATGACTCGCTCCACTTCTAGATAGTTTGGATTGAAGAAAGATTCATCTGGAGTAGATGGTGGATACTCGATGATCAGCCCACTCTCATCGCGAGGAAGCATCTTCACAAATCGAAGCAAACGAGACTTTCCATGAGGAGCATTATCATTCAACAACATCTCATATGATACCCAACTCACATGAAGATATGACTGATGCTTCCATTTGACTAAGTATTCAAACGCATTGTTATCCAAATCTCCTGTTAGACTAGCATCATCTGGTTCTGGAGAGTGATCGCTATGAATGCCCTAGAGTGAATCCTCTCATTCTTGCTTACAATGGCATATCGGGAACGACGCATGATCTCCTCAGCTTCCTTAGTGTTCGGTAATACACGTCGACCTATAATTCGTTCGATTTTACTCCCACTATCAGGAGCAGATACTGAAGGAGTGATATACTGGTAACTATGAACTTCTTCTTCTTCCTCTTCTTCTGAACTCTCCAAGGACATGAGGTCTTGGGGGGAATAGTTTTGACGGCGACGGCGAGTGCTTCGTCGCGTATACTCAAATTCAGGGGCCTCCGTTTTAACTCGCGGCTTTTTAATTCGATTGCTAATGTAAGAGTCACTCTCATCATCATCATCACTCCAAGGATGACCACGAAATGACACTGATGGAGTGATACGCTTTCGTGAATCATCCTCGAAGTCACTCTCGGGAAGAGACATGTTCTGATACTCATCATCTCTGTTCATTAACACCAACATCAAAACTCACTCCGAAAGCATGTCACTCATGTCATTTGCATCTATATTAAACTCTTCGTCACTTTCCTCCTTTTTAGAACCCCTACGTTTCGTAGACGTCTAATTCCTTATCCATATTGTAATAACACCTACAGATGTTTTCACGGCCGTCTCAGTACCTCCCGTACACATTGGACAAATATAACTACCCAATAAACTGTACTTAAACGACAATCCTACCAACTTGACGATAACGCCTCCTGAATGTCCTGATCTGTCATCCCAAAGCATGCTGGATGGATCTTATTGTAACAACGGCAATGAGAACCGTGACAGTGGAGGACCAGTCCATCTGTTTGTTTATGGCAAATGCATATCTTCTCATTGGCCTCTGATGTTGGGGTTACCTGCTCGTCCACACCAGGAGAGTTCATTCCACAATCAATGAGACAAATGTGAGAACTACTGCAAGGCAGTTTCAATTCTATCGAGTGGCTCTATAACCCTATTCTGACTGTAGCCGTTACCATGGGACACTTCCGTGGATACAGGACCCAATCATCATTTCAGAAACAAACAAACAGTATCATGCTGCCTACTAACGATAGTCGTTTTCATTTAGTGAGCAGGAGCCTCGGAACCCTCACGGAATCCGTTCTTGAAACGGCGAGTCATAGTCTTGAGGTAACGCATGCGTCCAGTTCCCTGTCCACGACGGCGAGAACTCTTCAAAGCCCAGTTGTCTACAAAACGATTACTCTACCAAAAACCAGGAGAAGACAACAAGAGGCCTACAGTGTCTCATCTTAGCGTCGGGATAACCACAAGATCCGCAGCGACCCTTCTGGATATGGAAAGCACGACGATTACATCTTCTGCAAATCGTGTGAGTCTTCGTATGTCTTTTACCGAAAGAGGAAGTACCCTTGGTCTACAAGCAAATAAGGAACGTATTCCTTCAGCACAAGCCTCATTCAACGGATGGAAGAGAAACACCTTCCCTGAATTGCACTCAACAAAAGACGATTACTCACCATTTATCACAAGAACAGCAGCAAGAACTGGGAGAACCAACGAATGAAAAGTGGTATTATGGTTATTATAAAGAATCACACTACAAAACCCATAACGAAAAAATGGTATTCATGTCATCCGTCTTAGAGACAACACTGAAGAAACGTTCACGGCATTCATGCGTCGCTAGCTTTTTAGAAGGCTTTCTAACCCTAACCCTCTCTTATTAGACATTGTCTATGAACGGTTTTGGTGTGGTTCCCCGTCATCCAGAATCACTAGTGAACCAGTTAGGTGTCGTTTTGTAATGCAAAACAAGAGGTCCGCCTCGTGGCACTTAACACAATTAAAAGAAGTCTTCAAGGTCATAGTCTTTATCGAGTCGACGGCGTTTGCGACTTAGTTCACCTCGTTTTCGCTTTTCCTTCAAACGATGCTCATTCAAAGAAGGGTCGATGACTATGACTGATCATGACGACCTTGGAATACTCCCAATTGTATGTCTATTTACAGAAGATATGCATGCCTGATTCACTTTCTTCTGGAGTTTGCGCATAATTTCTACATGATTTGCCACGATGGAACGGTGAAGCGTAGAAATGAGAGAAAACACTCCATCACTATTAATATGAGCAGCCTGCTGCTGCACGAAAACTTTCTTCACATCCCTAAAGTAAAAACAGATACTAACACATACTCAGGCATCCAATCGGCTTCATCCACTTTGAAAGAAACAACAACACGTGAGTTTATATCGTTGGGAGCAGCATTTCCTCAAAGTGAGAAGTGGAAGAATCACCACACCTCCTACAGATTTATATCGATTAATTTCAAAATGAAGTTTATTTTCTGGAATAGAGAGAAAAGGACTCGAATTCTCAGATGCATGTGGCTTTGTCGAAAAGTATCTTCCAAAGAAGAACTCTTCATGTATAATAGATAATATATACGGTGTAGTTACGAGTGAGGGTGATTGACAGAGGATACGGATCATATCCGGCGAGATATGGAACAATATATGAAAGGTAATTCCCGTGGTTTTCTTTCAATTATCAGTTGTGTGCGAAAGAATCTCCTATTCATCTTCAAAATGTTTGGTGAAAACAAAGGAATAGGATTCATCAATCTTCCTTCTCCTTGTCGACATCAAGGTTTTCTCTAAAAGCACCAATTACATAGAACGCAATAACAATATTAACAGTAATAACGGCAGAAATACCACTAGATCTAAGATTAGGTACACTCTCCTACGAGACGGAGTGAATGACATTAGGATTGGTAACTTGAAGTGCTATGTGTCACAAAAAAGATTCATCGAGACCTGGAAGAATGATGTACATCATTGAAAACATGACAGCTAGCGGAAATACGACCATAAGAAAGGAGTATTTGATCAGTTTACTGAATACAAAAGCATTTCCAGGAGCAGCGAGTCTACACCATAACTATCGATATAAACTCTAACAGGTTGTCGATTTGACTCTGCGACATGATGTGATTACAAAGGAATAGTAATCAAAAATCAATAAAAAGAATCATAACAAACAGGCTCATAAACTAAAAGAATATCAATCGTCCCATCCTCCAACAGCTTCGTCTACTTCGTTTGTACCTTTGAAGAAAGCCTCCAACTCTTCAGGTTTCGTATCATTCTTTCGTATAGTATATGCAGTTTCAACACTTACAACACCAGATTGGTTCTAACAATAACGAAAAATAGTAGATCCATACTTGTGTAGGATTGGTAGAGTCATCCGTAGTAGAAGCATTTTCAGGTGTAATAGTGTCTGTAGGATGCATAAGAGGAGTTGCTGATGGTTCTTTGGTATCAACTGATACATCTTTATGAGTGGGTTCACTGACAGAAGTTGTTGTCTTTCCCGCATCTCCTTTGTTAGAGACCTTTGCAGAAGGAACCTTCTGAGCTCTCTCTTTCTTCACAGGTATCTCCTTCTGGACCCGTTTCTCCTTCTTTTCTCCCTGCTTCTCCTCGTAATGCTTTTTACGTTGTTCTCTCTTCTCCACACCCAGACTCAGAATCCGATTATTCAATGTGAGGAGTTGAGGAAGCATTTCCTGAATTCGCTTGTTTACTTTCTCCAATGCCTCCTTATCTGTAGGATCACATCGATAGAAATCGTTTTGAGCCACATTCAACTTGGTTAACGACTACATATCATCCCAATCCACCATATAAACTGAAACAGAACAAAGTATCGTCAAACTCTCGATATTTTCAATCAGATTGTTGCCTAAGTCCAATAACGTTAAATGCTTCAACCCAGTAATCGCATCTGGGATTGAGGAAATACGATTACTATTAAGATTCAGCTCTTTCAAATACGGGATCGAAAATACATTCGGGAACTCAGAAAGCTGGTTATGACCTCTAAAGATGAGAAAAGAGAAGAAGAAGAACAAAGAGATCTTCCGAAGCTTTGTACACAACTCAAAGGCATTTGCCGGAATCGAGGAGATCAGATTATTCGACAAGATGAGCGTATTCAATTCAGGAAGCTCGCGAATAAACAGAATACTTTCCAATTTGTTGTTATTCAGCAGCAAACATTTCAAATTGTGCATTTCCACGAATGCAACTTCAGGAAGCATACCAATACGATTGTAACCCAAATTCAGAAAAACAACATTTTTCAAAAGAAGAATACCACGAATACCTTTTCCAGACAACTGATTATAACTAAGATTAATATAAGTCAATGCCTTGAGTTTATCAAGACCCTAATCACTAAGGGACATAATATTTTCATACACGAACAGACTTCAGTTTGTTGTACGATAGGTCAATTCGATTCAGCGCATCCAGACACTGGAGAGGAGCCAAGTAGTTAATACCCAGTTTTGACAACTTCAACACCTTTGACCCCGTATAAGAAGGCAATTCATCAACAACAATTCGCATCAAAGCATTCTGATCAAGTACATCCACAACTGTTTTGATTTCTTCTGGATTATACGACTTCTTGCCTTCTGACGACATTCAATAAATTTCAACAAGAACCAGCTGGTATCTAGTGAGAAAAAACAAGAAATGGGATTTTTGGACTTCCCAATATCAGATACAATTGAGTTACCACGGCCGAATCCAAACCATGTATCTTCTATATCAGTTTCTGTATAAAGTCTGGATCTGTCACCTAATGGATCTGTCGTGGTTTTTCCATGTGGGTTGAATTGGTATCTAAATACTTTTTATATATTTGAATCTCTGTATATATAATGTCTGACGATTTTTTTGGAGATGGTATGTGATCTAAGAAGTTTTGAGTGTTTGTTACTGATCCCACTTATTGGTGATGGGATCATTTCCCTTATTGGTTTTCTTTGTTTTGAGATGATAAGTAACCAATTGTAGATGTCCAGGAGGTTAGTACTGAGAACGTTGTAGAGGTTGTTTCTATTGGTGGTCGTGTAATATTCGTAGGATCCCTTTGCTGACACTAGTGCTGCAAATCCTGTAGACGAGGAGGATCCTTTTGCTGAAGCCGCTCCTTCTGCTCCTGCCCCCACCTCTACCCCTGTCGAGGATGAATATAAATTCACTCGTGAATGGAACCAGAAGTTCCGTGAACGATGCGAGGCCAAGGATAAGGAGGCTTTGGACAAGAAGAAGGAGGTGATGAAGGAAGCTCAGGAGGAGTTAGAGAAGTGGAGAGAGGAAAGAGCTAAGAAACTTGAGGCTAAGGCTGAAATGAATCGTCAGGAAGAAGAAAAGTTGATTGAGGGAAACAAGGAGGATATGACCTGCGCAAATCCTTGGGAGCGTGTGAATAAGCTCGTTGATATGAATGCTGAGACTTCGCATAACATGAGTAGAATGAAGCAAGTGATGATTCGAATGAAGGGAGATGCTGCAAAGATGTAGATGGTCTTCCTGTTTGTTGATCACTTTTTGTTCATGAAGAGGAGTCATATCGATGAGAATAAATCTATCGACCCCTTTCAAGACTTTTGTAATCAGTTTGCTTTTGGTAGAAACAGTAAACGAAATGATGTGACGCCGTCGAAGATACCCAAAACGGATGGAACAGATCAAGTTCAGACCGAAAGCGATTTGAGAAAGGATCATGATTTGGATCCCTTTGTTGCACCGTATCCAAACAAGTACCGTGACAAGTTTTGCTCTCCCTGTAGTACCTGTTTTAATCAATGGTATGCAATAGGAATGTGTTGTTATAATGATCAGTAAAGTGTGTACTCATAACCCAGAAAAGCAGTTAGACCTACTTATAATCGGACATAATCCATCTGAACATGCCTGGAAGAGTGGAAATATGTATAGCAATCCTACCAATCGTATGTGGAAGATCCTAACGGGGACACTTTCATCATCTCCAAAGTACCCTGTACATAGTGTTGTATTCTCTTTGATGTAGGGCGTGATACGGAGTACTCTTTCCATCAATGATCAGAATACCCTTCCCCAAGATTATCGTATTGGGTTCTGTGATTTAGGAGTTGTTCCAGGGAATCAATCTGATGTGTTCACGAAGGATGAGTTATTGGAGTGGAGGAAAGACTTGTTTCTTAGATTGCGAAAACACCTTCAACGAGTATGCAAGGAGTCTCATAATGATCCCACTGTAATGATACAACTCTACAGTATGATATAGTGTTCTCTCGTATGTCACGCTCCTCGTGTCGTCCTATTCTCTGGAAAGAAGCAGTATACTGTAGTCGCAAAGAAAACAGCTGGAATCTCCATGGGATTACAAACAGATTTGCCCATAGACTGGCCATTCAAACAAGAAGCCAAGGTGTTTGTATGTCCTAGTTCTAGTGGACGAGTAGTAATGAAGAAGGAAGCAATCCTGGATGCCTATGAAGAGGCTTTCACTGCTTATCGTTCATATCATTTCTCTTCTCTTTCATAACAAATACAATACCCAACAGAACTAAAACACATTTACCAAGTATCCATCTCTGCTACCAACTGCATTTCAGCGATTTTCCAACGCATGATATTGAGTTCATCATCATGTTCTTGTTGTAGAGCCATGTAATAATACATTTGTTTAATCTCATCCTCTTTTCCTTGAACTACCTTTCCTTCCTTGTCTCGAATACAATTCACCATCTGGACAGTTACTAAATACAAGAAGGCAGGACTTTGACGCTCCATCACATGTGCACTCTAATCATCATATTACTCTCTCATGAATACCTGCAACTGAACATCCTTGATATCCAGAATATTCTTATCCATCTCTAACCCTTCAGCTTGTTGCATCTTAATGATTGAATAGACTTGAGCATAAGCATGATCACTCATCACCAATTTCAATGTCTTTGTATCTGCGTTGACCCATGCACGTAACATCGCAGGGACATTTCGGTTC
>JABLTK010131639.1_pt1 | contig 15588 bp, 24 predicted proteins | sample 7160131 | NCBI WGS metagenome assembly JABLTK01 (sample SAMN14651221, study PRJNA627086) | human gut metagenome | isolation source: feces | host: Homo sapiens
CAAAAGCACATACTTCTTATCATTAGTCCGTTATCCGGGTTGTTTGTTCTACATCGAAAAAGGAGGTGCTCGGGGTTTTAGAGTAATTCACCTAGAGAAATGCTATAATCGTTTGTATTTCTTTTCTCAGACCAGTACTTTTGGTAGCTACAGGATAAACAAGTCTGTTGTGAATAAGTGGAGTAATGTTGGTTAGAATGTCCGATGTTGTAACTGGTACTTCCTCTGCCGTTGTTGCTGATAATCCCTACATTACTGTCCTAAACAGGAGAATTCGTGCCTTCAAGAAGAAGGTGGAGAGAATTAATGCTCTACAAGGCAAGAAGGTAGGAATTGTGGAGATTGTTTGAGTAAAGGATCTAAAGCCCGCTCAGGTGGAGCTTTGCTCTCGTTTTGAAGTGTATTCGGGCATTCTTAAAGAACTGACTGCAATCAAGGAGCAGTACCTCAATCTTTCTCCTGAAGAGGCTGTATATGTTTAGATGGATGTTGAATATAGGTTTCTCCTTCTCTGGCTATGAGTGATTCTCCTGTCACTGAACAGTCTGAAGAGCCTGTTATCGAAGTTGCTGTGCAAGAACCTGCTGCTGAAGTTGCTGCACAAGAACCTGTTTTAGAGGAATCACAAGAGGAGAAACAGGTGGAAGAGCCTGTTGAAGAGAAGGTGGAAGCTGCTGTCGCTCTGGAAGCAGTAACACCCGTGGAGGAGGTAGTGGAGGTTGTTGAGGAAGTGAAGGTAGTGGAATCAGGTGAACGGAAGGAACGTAAACCTCGCAATGATCGTGCACGCCCTCGAGATGTAGATGCCAGAGATATCTGTGATATGTAGGACCGTCGTCAGAAAGGACATCGCTTTGGAAGGAACCAAGGTTTCAGAAGAAATGGAAAGAGGTAGTGGTTATGTTAGTGTCTTGAATATAGTGGAATTAGCAAGAAGGACCAAGAGGATGGATGGTTCATTCCAAAGAAGGTAGTTCACATAAGAAAACAGGAATAAAGTGGGGGTTTTGTGACTGTTTGTTATTAATCCCGCGGTTCTTCCATTAACAGATCCTCATTTCTTTCTTATATCTATTAAATGAGCAAAGTATATCGTTGGTATCTTCTTCATTTTGCTAATTACAGTGTAGTGGTTTCTTGGGCAAAGATGTCGGTAAGACAATGTCGAATACAAAGAAGATGGTAAAGTGGGGACTTCTAATTGATGACAAACGAGTTGTAATTACGATAAAGCACTCAATTCTATCTCATAAGAAGGTTATTTGGTATAATGATGAAATTGTCAAAGAGACCAAGCAATTCTTAACCGGTGATTTTGACTACGCTTGGTCAAAGGATAAACACATTTTCAAAATAGTTATTACTAAGGATGCAGAGGGATATGCATATTGTACGGATTGGATGGTACTGTCATGAATAGCACTCTTTATTGATGATATTAACTTCTTTGATCTCGTTAACTTTAAGGAAAAGGACAGAGTGGAGACTGAAGATATCATCAGTCGTCTGAAGAATGGACCTATCATTTCCCAAAAGGAAGAGGAAGAAGAAGAGGAGAGTGAAGGCGGTGCTGAAGTTGTAGAGGAGGAGGAAGAGGAGGTGGAAGATGATGAAGACCAAGAGTTCTTCTCAACAAGTGGTACTCAGACGAAGGAAGATGATGATAACTGGCTGGACTTCAGTTCTATTGAAGTAACTCGTACTTCAGCTCCAGAAAAGTCTGATGAAGAAGAGATTCGTAAACGACGTGAGAAATATACAGCTGGTTTGGTAGATTTGGACTTTGGCCTGTAATCTTGTGTTTAATGGAAACAGATGATTCCTTTTGAAGTAGAGAAAGAATAACAAGGAAGATGAATAGAATGACAAAGAGATAGACTTGCTTTTGATACGTCTTTTGAGGGTTGAGCGGAGAGGATTCAGGTGGAAAAGAAAGTGAATGTTTCTCCTTCTCTGCAATTACTTGCATCCAACGTGTACACACCTCCGATGCTTCCTTCTGGATGAATGACGAAATCTAAATGACAGAGAATCAATCAAACATACAGTGTTTGAGAATAGAGGGAATTTGCTCTCAATCATACAACTCACAAGAACATGAGTCTGGTTATCTTCTCCTTCTTCGATTAGCCAATACAATACAAACTGAAGAGGATCACAAAGTGGAATCTTTCGAATCGTATATTGCATTAGAAGAGATGCAGTCGAGAGAGATGGATGAACAGTGAGACATTGATGTTGTTTGATTACACCTGTGAATCAAACTTATTTCTTTCACTTACATGGAAACTGTTTCTTCATGAATTCATATACATGCTGATACTGAATCTCACGTCGTTGCTCTTTACAACACTACTTATCATCCCATATCCTATCACCAACAAAACCATCCTTCTCACACCATCGACCAACTTGGACAGAGAAGTCTCCACTCATCAACAAGAGAGACTTATAAAATCGAGAGGAACAAACATACTCCGAAAGCAACCTATCAAACGAGAGAGGAAGAAGAACATCCGCAATGCGAAGATTGGATTCAATAAATGCAAGTTGGCGTTGAATTGCGATATGACATGTTTGACTAGCAGTACAATTTGGATCATTTGAATGATCCTTTGAAAATATAACTGAAGAAAGAAGTGCAAGAACTGTAGTTACTTTCGAAACATCTTCACAATCATGACTGTCATAAAGTCCCTTAATTTGGAGTGACCGAATACCGGTCTTTTTCAAGCTAACAACTTGGTCATTTTCCATTAACCAAAATCCTCCTCGACTTCCATGAAATCCAATATGGCAATCTGTTACCTCCACAACACCCTATAACTTAGATCCATTTCCATCACAAACACGACTGTTCCCCACACAACAAGGAAAACGAAGCAGAATGAATTCGTCTGAAGATACATTGAACCGCTTACGAAAGATCGAATCATACAGATTGCAATCTTCTTCGTCTTTCTTAATATCTTCCTCCTTTATTTTACCACTGTAAGCATTCATACTTGAATTGAGAGCCATCCTGACGGCATAGAGACTTGTTTGGGTTGCATCTGCATGCGATCAGCAATCGCAATATACTTTTCACGCATCATTGCTGCCTTCTTTCGTCTGTCCTCTGTCTAATTATTTCAGTCGTGAAATATTCCATACTTTTAGACTCGATCGTTTCAATAAACGTTTCACCTTTGTCATCCGTCTGTGCCACTGAAACTGAGGATGTTCTGTTGACGATGTAAGTGTCTGAACATCGGACTTGTTTTGATCAGGAAGATCTGTTGGTAACAGAATAGGAGCAGGCGAAAAATCTGGTTTGTCCAGGTGACTTTCGACTAGATTAGAAAACTCTGTTGACTCTTTGAAGATGGTGTCAAAGGACTTGATTCGAGATAGAGGCTTTTCCAATTCACTTGTGGAGTCCATAGTCAGATCCATATTGTCCTAAGAAGCATGATATCCCTTAAGTCAACGAAGCAAGAAAGTTGATCCCTCTTCTATTTTCAAAACACTCAATATACACCATGCAGATAATAGATAGAAAAGAAGAAAGTACAGAGATTTCTTCTAATCATGCGTGTTATCACAGTATTTCTATTGCTGGTATCAGCCAGTCTCTGTTATCCATTGTAATACCATTTTGTATCGAATAATGGGACTAGGCCTCAGAGACGTCGTATTGACTATCCACTGGATCAGGACTGCCAACTATGTCATGCAATTGTAATTGAATCTGTGAAACGAATTGGTAGTATTGTTTCTGTCTCGAACACCCGAAATGTTGTCAATTCAATTTGTAAAACTTCATCCTTTGAAGGGTAAGAGGATTGTGGGATGTTCTGATCGTAAGGTATGCTTTGACTCCCGATGAGATTGCAGTATACTGTGATCAGTTCATCAAAGATCAGGGAAATCGAATTCAGATAGCTGTTTTGGGAAAACAGATGCATCGTTTTAGTGAGACTATCGATGACAATGTTTGTAATGGGTTGAATTTCTGTCCAAAGGGATGGAAATCATTGGAAGAAATCAGAGAGAGAGACGTATCCGATTTAGAGATGGAGCTCTGAGTTATTTGTGCGATATTTGTTTACTTAATGTTGGTTTGTTGAATGAAAGGGGAATTTTACGTTATTGTTTTTGATTGCGATTCCTTATGGATATCAATCTCTTGTCGGAATTTGCTGATTCATTTGAAAACAAAGAAGGGATTCGGATAGGCGGAGATGCTCTTGTCTGTTTGAATGATTCTATCAATTCTACCTTGAAAGATATCATTTACGTATAATACTCTTGTCCTTTATCAATATGAGGTTGCACACCAGATTCAACGAAAGAGTCGGCGAACGGTTCTTTTATTTGATGATATCTATCGAGCGCTTCCTATCTGTGGTTTTGATGTAAGAATGATACTGTTTTTCCACACTAGGGCTCTCTTCCTTGTCCTACTCTCATGAAATTTCCAGGCAGAGAAATTGATGATTCCAAATCAGTTATTTCCTTGACATCGTGTATGAATGAACCCATTCTTCATCCTCCCACAAAGTCTTATTCATTCTCTTTATCATGGTTTGTAATCAATGGTAAAGATATTGATAATCTTTCTGAGGACAATACTGCTTTGGATCGAGTTCGTTTACTATTTAACGTTACCTGCGAAAATGGAAACGAAAATGACCTGGAGTGTCTCTGGGACTTCCTTGAAACGAGTCCTGAAGTGTTATCATTTGCTAGCAAGTTCTCAGAATACCTTTCTGACGAGGTAGAATTTGGAGCTGTGTTTAACATAGATTCTATCAACATTGCGAGTAAAGCCCATGTCCATGGCTGTTGACTTGTATCATTTCGTTCGTACTCTAACCTCCATTATCAATAACAGTGCAGTCGATGTATTTTCCTTTGTTTCTCTTTCGTAGATGACTGATTTCTAGAGTTATGCTTTTCTCCCTCCTTTGTTGTCTTGTCTCCTTGCTTCCCAATTGTCCTATTATTCGCAGGAGAATCATTGGCGGATACGAAATCTAGCTGCTTCTGCCCTGTATTCTGTTTACGATTTGTATTTTCTCGAGCTTGTTATGAACTCTAGAAGTAAGCGGGGGGGACGGACCATCCATGACAATATTCTACGTACTGTTCAGTTACAACTGAATTCTGGTTCAGCTTCTGTTGGAGCGGTTTATGGAGCATTACATTGTAATATAGATAAGTGTTTTGTAAGGTAGTCATTCATCTCCTTGATCTTTCCATCATTGGGAAATACTTATCAACGAAATACTTTAACCATTTTGGGGGAAATCATCCCTTCTATGATATGAAGAAGGAACCTCATATTCGTCGCGAACTTATTGTATGTCTTTGCTTGAAACTATCATATAGGAAATGCTTCATGAATGCTTGCATCGGCCGAACGGAAACAATTTATTCGATGTACAACCACGAAATCGATTGGAGGAGGAGTATCAGGAATTATGTGAGAAGAAACCAATATTTGGCTATATTGACTACCATTAAATTGTACCATGATGTAGTCAATCCTTTTGTACTATTGAATGTTTGTTTGCACATCACTCTTTGTGCGTGATGACGAAGGAAACCCAAAAATCTTCTTCTATTCCAAAGATCAACGTGTTTATTGGTCGTTGTTGGTCCAAGAAGTATGATAATATGTATCATGCTGTTGAAAGTCATCTCAAAGAGAAATATAACTCAAAAGTACTTCTTAATGGTGGTTACAGACGATGTCCACAGTCAAGAAAGGTAATCACTTGTAGTTAAGCTGATTTGCAGATCCTGAGTTACATCACTCTTTGTTCCTCTGCATTCATCTTCTTGATTCTCATGTTTTCAAAGCCAGTAGTATTTGACAGTGTTGTTAAGTATAGGTGATCGATCTATTGGGTTGTACTTCTTGTAATCGTTTCCAAGACTTTATTGACACGTATCGTCTGGTGATATACTTTATAGCTGTGGGTTTGTATACTGTATCGTATTTCAGTACGATGACTCGTTCTTTTGATATTTTTGTTGATGGTTAATATGTTTTGATGGTGTTGATTCCTAGGATTGAGTGTTTATAGTCGATCCTTTGGTCAGCATCTCGATTCGTTAGAAGTCTAGTTTATATGGATTTTTAACGTGTAGGAAATTACTACAATCCTCGACTTCTATATCAAGTCCCATTATGATCACTATGATAGTTATTTAAAGAATAAATCTTCATATATCTGTTTTCTTTTATCATCTTCTTTTCAGGTTTGTCATCACATAATACTTTAACCTCACTTAATTATTATTACAGTACTACAATTGGACTCTAATTACTGTTATCCTTGAAATAATGCATTTGTGTTGATATGTATAGTATGTGAATATTCCATATTGTTAGTGTGTTGGCTGAAAACGTTTAAAATGACAGTTACATTCCAAATCGCTTCTTTACATCATTGAGAACCAAATCAGGAACAGCTTTCCCTTCAATCAGATAGGGCCAAATAGAATTAAGAACGACCTGATACCGAGGTAACACCCAAGCACTCACTTCAGGTTTTAAATAATTAGAATTCCGCTTCCATTGATCCAAAAGAAGCTTCTTTGAAGTCACATTCTCTTTCTTCAAGGACTGTATAAGAGTCATTGCCTTGATTGGGATTTGTGGCTTATTGATCATGGCAGGTGTTGAGGAATAGAAGGTTCCAAGAATAGAAAACTCGGGTATTACTTTCCCTTCAAGCAAACAACGTGCAAACCATTTGAATATTGATGAGTCTTCATGGGGAAATTCCTTCATGTAGGCAGGAAGGTCCCATAGATGTGGTCCAAAGCGAGGAGACACATAACACATGATCTGATCCTTCTTTTCATCATAGAAAGGTTGTGGGGTCTCTAATGGAGCTGAGAATGAGCACATAGGTCCATTTCCAGCTAATCGAGCCAACCAGCCTTTGTTCACTTCTGTAACACCTCGTAAATAAACTCTATCCAAATGATTCCACTCATGAACACTAACCTTCCACCTTTCTGAACTAAATCTTGGAATACGATATAATCGGGATATTTATCCTATTCATTCAAATCAACATTCTTCTCTTACTAAATCACCAGTCTTCAACGGTGATACAAAACTCTCTCGATGAATATATGCAGGCATTCGATTGTTCAAAGTGGTTGTCATGTATGGAACACGTCCTAGTGGTATCTCTAAATCTCTCGCTTCAATTACTGTCATTTTCCTGGCAACATGATCAATCATGGCTGATGCAATAATCTGTCGAATCACAGCAGATTGTGATGGAGAAGGAGGTACAATTGGCTTGGATAAAAGAGGAGCTAACTCTGATTTCTGATTCAAAATGATGCGAATGATCTGTCTTCGTAATTCAGCCATCTCACGAACCGTCTAGATTATACAATCCTTCCTCTTCCTACTTTCTCCCGAAGAAAATACTGTTGGCAGAAGTATGAAGGAGCATCTGCATGTAAATAAGCTCCTAATAATCGGAGAAGTGATAAGGCATCTGAAGAAGCATCTCTCCACATATTCAAACTCGCTCTGCATCGCTTCAATTCCTCATCTTCCTTTGGTTCTTGGTTCTTCTCTTCTTCCTCACTTGAAATATCCTTCTCTTGACCTGTCTCCTCTTCACCTAAACGCCGATTCAGCAGTTCCTCAGGACGAATGATGGGTGATCGTCCAGTGAGTGCACTAATGATGCCAATAACCAGAGGCAACACTTCAAGTCTGTCCTGAGCCAACACAACCATCTTGGCATAACGCACTCCAACAGGATATTTCATCATTTCTTCTCCCAATGCACTGATCTCATTACGATCATTCAGAGCTCCTAAAGCCTTCAACATGGACAAAGCAGCAAGAATTGAGCCTTTTTCCGGAGGTGAAGGGAATGGGAAACTCTCAATATTGGCAATGTTCATATGCTTCATTAGAAGCACCGTATCCTCTAGAGGAGTTCGACAGATCTCAGGAACATCAAACTCTGGGAACTGTTGTTGGAAGACTGCAGCTGAGTACAGACGATAGCAATGACCAGGTGCCACTCGGCCAGCACGACCCTGACGTTGCATAGCAGATGCTTTGCTGATCCATTGAACCTATTCATCATTTCCTCACTTAATATTCACCTTATACTCACAAATCCCTGTTTCCTTCTCCCACACCTTCTCTTTGGCACGACCACTATCCACCACGTATTTTATGCCAGGAATAGTGATACTTGTCTCAGCCACATTGGTAGCCACAACCACCAGACGAGTACCTTCAGGAACAGGCTCCCATACACGAAGTTGTTTCTTCTCTTCTAATAGTGAATACAGAGGAAGAATATGCATAGGAGATGTATTGGCATCTGCACTTCCATAAAACCCGTCTATTTCGGGAACTTCGTCCATTTCATCTTCCTCATCACTGTCTGAGAATCCAGTCAATCCATCTACTTCTACATCCTCTTCTCCCTGAGCATTCTTTGGAGGGACGAATACCGATGGTCCTTGAGGAGTTGTTTCATTCGTAGAAAGGACTTTGCCAGCTTCCTCTCGCTCTTCTTCTTCCAACTCCTTCTTCCTCTTGGCTACAGCAGCTGGTGAGAAGCTGATTGTGAGTCTCTTTCTCTTTTACCTACACACGTTGTAGACGTCCACATAGTTCTTCAATTTCCTGTTGTCCTGTTAGAAACACTAGTACTCCTCCTTCAGGCAACCGCTTGTGAATCTGGACCACTTTCTTGTATGCAGCTCCAACATAGTCCACCAACTCTGTCTTCTTTGCAAAATGAACACCAACAGGATACTGTCGAGCTTCCACATGGATGACAGGCGGAGGAGTTGGAAACAACACAGGGTTTTGGAAGTCTGTCACACGGAGTGTAGCAGACATGATAATTAGTTTCAAAGGAACGATATTTGGGTTCGTTGTAGCCATGGATGCACGTAATGGAATGACACGGGAAAGGAGTCCCAAAAGGAGATCTGTATTGAGATTGCGTTCATGGGCCTCATCAAGAATGATGGCAGAATACTTTCGAAGAAGAAGATCTGATTGAATCTACGGATAAACATCCGTTTGTGTTTATACTTCTTTCAACAATATTCCATCTGTCATAAACTTGATCTTACAATCTTTCCCGACAGTATGACTGTCATATCGAATTTGATAACCTACTTCACCTGAAGTGCTACATGTTGTATTCAATTCCTCTGCTACACGACGAGCCATAGATACAGCAGCTACACGACGAGGTTGGGTTACACCCACTAAGCCTGGATGTTTACTTCCCTCATGACCATAACCAGCTTCGTAAAGGAATTGAGGTATCTTGTGTTTACTCATTCATTCTATCTTACTTGGGTTGTCTTTCCACTTCCTGTCTCTCCACATACAATCACTACGTCATGATATCCAATCGATTCCATGATTTCTTGTTCCATTCCACATACAGGAAGACTGCTTCTTGCCTTTTCAATCTCTGGCTTCCGAGTGACTTTCACAAAATAGGCTTTTCCTCGCAGTGCCTCAGGGACTTCTGTTGCTAGATCTTCATTGAGACGACGGACATCTTCCAAATCATCATCATTAAGACGGATAGTCAGACCTGTTGGAGCTGCTGCTTCAATAGAAGCCACTTGTTCAACATATGTAGGACCCTGAGGTTCACTCTCCTCGCTTTCCATTATTTGAGTATCGATTTCCATCATGTTCTGAGATTCATTTGGAATCATTGGTGCAGGTTCAGGTACAGGTTCAGGTTCTGAAGTCGACATTGTTTCTTCTTGTATTTCAGGAATAGGATTTGGAACAACTTCCTTTTCCACAAACAGAGCCGACTTTTCGTCTTCATTCAATTTCAAACCCAGTTTCTCCTTGTAGAATGCATGTTTCACTTTGTCTCTCTTTGTTTGCTTCTTTCCAAGTGTTCCACTCGATTTGAATACAGTAAGCTTGTCTTTGCTTAACTGTTTCTTCTCAATCTCTGCCATTACCGTATCATGTTGTATTTTCCGTTGCTTCTTCTTCTAATAATGATTAACAAATACAATAAAAGGATACTTCAAGTGCTTCACGCTTCGCAGCACGTTTTCCCTTCCGTTGTTCTTTCAACATCTTTTTTTCTTCTCGAAGTTTTTGTCTCCTCTTCTCTTCTTTGGAAATCTTCTTAGAGTCAAGAACTACATCAGCACCCTCGCCCAATTCCTTTTTTAGTTCTTCTGATAACTCTACTGGGTTCCCATGTTTCTTAGCCCGTCGTGCTTCTTTCGAATCCATGGCTCTATCAGAAGATATGGAATCTAAGGGATTATTTGGAATGGTATAATATCAGCTGTTTTTGTCACTTGTTATTCATACAGGAACTACCTGTTACTAGAATGGAAATGAATGATCATTCTATCCTGTTGGACGTAGATCCGAATGTTCTCCAGTATCTTCGGAACAATGCCACTTCTGATGTTCCAACCTCCTTGCGAACAACGAATGTGGCAACATCTTTAGGAATCATGAACCAGTTAGGTATTTATTTCTGTTTGACTTTGAGGGTAGTTACTGTAAGTGTAAAGTGTGAAGATATCTTTGAAGAGATATCAAGCAGATTCTTTGATTTGAATAAGAGGATTACGAAAGCCCAGAAGAGTATAAGTGACTTTGAAACTCAAGTGGAATCCAAATCAAGGTTTCTGCTTTACAGTGACATTGAAAATATCTACAGTGAGCCAGCAGGTATTGCTTTATGGTGATTGTGTTTGATTAGAGGAATGGAAAGAGAAGCCATATGAATCATTCAATTTCTTTTCTCTTCCGCAATCTGGTAAGAAGAAAAAACATCCAGTTCCTGATCTCCGATGTATTTCCAAGTTGATTGAGGATGAAGTACATTCTAGTGACCAATTTGAGAGTGTAGACAGTTTCTCTTGAAAGTGAGTATACATCGTATATGAAGAATTCATCGACAGTACTTCATCCCCGTGAGGAGGCCAAGAAGACGATTACAACTCCACGCCAATCTTCTTCTATCTTTTCTTCTATCGCTCAAAGGTTTATGCATCAAGAGGGTGCTCCTCGCTTGTCAGCTTCCTTTTCTCAGAGTCAGCCTGAACGAAGTGATCTCATCTTATCTTCTTCCTTATCCAAGAAGGCATCTTCTCTACCACCACCATCAACTGCTCCACAGCCGTTACCTTCTCAACAGTCGCTGCCTCCACCTCCTCAGTCTTTACCTCCTACTCCACCTCAACAACAGTCTTTGCTTCCACCTCAGTCTTCACCTACTCCACCTCCTCAGTCTCTTCCTCAACAGCCATCACCTGCACAGCCAATATGTTGTCCACCTTCTGAATCCTTTTCTCGTCAAGTTTCTCCGGCCTATTCTCCTCCTGTTGATATCCTGCAAATACCTCCCAAGTTGCAGCGATCGGTACCGCCACCTCCTCCTCCTGTGGCCTTTACGGTTCAATCTAATACTTCTGTAAGTACAGATGTATCTTCCAGAGATATTCCTTCTTCCTCTGCTCCTTCACAAGATCCTCCTCGTCGTCCGTTACCATTTTTGACCGATCTTGCAGCAGCAGCAGCAGCTCGTCAAAAGCACATTGAAGAGAAAGCATCTTCACAGGTTGAACATACAGAACACATACACAACCCTCTCTCTCAACACGACTCCACATGTGAACCCGACCTATCTCCTCCGAAAAGAGCTATGCCTGCAAGTTTGCTTCAAGAGATTGCTAATGCTGGTACTTCCCGTCTGGATCGTGCTGCTAGAGCAGCAAGCTCCAGTGTTCAGTCGCCCAAGGGATCCCTTGTGAATCGAGCTGGAACCATCCGCAAAGCAGGAACTCTTGGAGGAGGCCAGCGCAGTGAACGCTATGGAACTGAAGTCCTGAATACTATGCGAGGAGAAACACGAGGACATCTCTTTGTTCCCGAAGAAGGCGAAAAGATGACGGAGAAACCTCCACCAAGATCTGGGAATCCTCTTTTGGACGAAATTCGTGGCTTTGACTTCTCTAAGTTACGTAAAGTGGATCGTTCTTCTCGACCAGTTGAGGAACCACCAAAACATGATAGAAGTGACACTCCTGGACTGGCTGATTTACTGCGTAGTCGACTTGAGGTGATGCAAACTGATAGTGAAAGTGATTCCAGCGACTCTCGGTTTGAGTTTTCGGATTCGTCTATTTGTTTTATACAATGATTCAAGCAATTCTAGAATAGTTATGAGACAACTATTCAATTTTAATCCTTATATAGAAAGTTGAAAGAATTCAATATAGTGCAGGACTGACCCTAGCTGGTGCTGGGTGCGGACTTCAAATCCGTAGGGGAATAAACGCCCAGCAGTTCGATTCTGCCTGACCTGCGCCATTTTTCTTTTCTAAACAAACATATCATTATTACAATCAACTATTCGAGGATGCATTGAGACAATTATTGACTCATTCCTGATCATCACGAATAATAGGAAGAAGTCTATAAATGGATTTTGGTATATAGATCTACCCTTGAATTGGTTTCCAGGCATACAATCCTCCTTCCACATAGTAGGCATTTACACCTCGACTTGCATACATCGCTGCTACCTCTTGACTTCGTTTATTCTCATTCGAATAGAAGAATACACGGATCTTGGGGAGATTATCAGGATCCCTCTCTTCGAAGGCTTTCTATGGATAATCCGTTTCTTTAATGAGAGACAAGTGATAAACTACTTGTAATATGGCCAGCTTGGTATTCCTGTTCAGTACGAGCATCGACCAAAAGTAGATATTCGTTGCTACGTGTACAAATAAAATACAGCTCCTGAGCAGAGATGGGCTTTACGACAGGTTCTTCAACAATACTCTGACCATTTGACTTTTGTTCATTTCTAATCTTTCTATGGTGTTACGCAATCCTTTAACACACACTCGTCAATTGGTTTCACTGCATTCACAGGTCTGACAAATAGAAGATAAACAGCAACAACACCGATCGCTCCAAAGAGTAAACGTCTTGATAGTTCTTTTCGATATATTTGAGTTCCTTGCATAGATAAAAGTGATTGTCGTGTCTTCAACAAATCTTGATACTATGAACTATTTGTAACTGTACGGACAATCAGAGCAGATCCATTTAACTTCATTTCATCCAACGTTCGCTCAGGCTACAATTCAACTTCCGTAAACACAAATACATTTGTCATAATAGAAACTGGAGGATTTCCAGTCAGAATATCAATCTCAGATCCCTCTAGTCCAGGTTGCGTCTGCTGAATGTAGGCAGCTAATTCCCGAAGAGTCGCTGTCTTCACTACACAAAGCGTAGCAGTAGAAGATGGCAACCGAATACGCATACGACAGGCAGCCATACCAGCTACATATGATCATTTCCCGACAAACTTACGAGTAGTACTTATATCCCGGAATACAGCAGGTGTTGGATTCATAGGAACAGGAATCTCAGCGAGTTGCGGTCTGGGAACTGGCTGTGTCTGTTGTTGCATAATCGGAGTAAGCGGTACAATGCGTGCAGGAGTGAGTGGTGCTTTGTGACGTGAAGTTTGCATCTCAATGGAAGGCTGAGCTACATGAGGAATTATGGTAGTAGGATTCTTTTCTAACTCAGCAGTGACTAGTTTTCATAGAATCAACTCATAACAACTTCGTTCGATAAACATGGACGGATCCCGGAAGTATCGCTCCGGAATTTGATGCTCCATTCCTCCTGATAATGGATTTATGATTCCAATAAACGGGAGCGTGGTGATTCCATAACAGTTTCGAATACGGTTGCCCTCACATAATTCACTTGGATCATCTGGAGTAAAATGCTACAAGTGACATATCAATCAAGATGAAACTTGAACAACAATGAAATTCGCCTTCATAATCTCAATCACCATCGGATCGTGGAAGATATCACGATTAATACGTACATTATCAAAGGTCGTTTTGTTCTACCAGTCAGGATATACTTTAAGAAGTACGAAAAGACACATCAACACCCATTTCACTGGATCTGAATATAGTGCCTGTTCTCTTGCCTTCTCCAGAAGGTACGGTCCTTTAATAGATTCAGGTAAATCAAAGCGTTTTGCAAGTTCTTGAATGATACTTATATAAAAACACCTACCACTATCTTCAGAAGATGCAAACACATTGGCAGCATACGAACCAACATTTGCATTCTCAGGACGATAGATTTCTGTGATTAAACTTCAATATCAAGGTTTACCCTGACTATTATAGATTCTTCGAAGGTCTCCACTCTCCTCCACATCAGCATCTGAGAGTTCTTCAACATCGTGGGATAGATCCTGGATGTTATTGATATTATCATTACCAGGTGTGTTATTGTCAAGGTAGAGAGAAACAGCTGTATCTAGATTTCCTCCTGACATGTCCAAATACATAACGGCTTGCTCTGGATCACATCCTACAATTTCACAAAATTGTAGTACGAATTCTTCACTTCCATCCATCCTTCTCTTTGGATTGACCGGGTTTTGACGTTGTTGTATTCTTATGGAAAGAACGATTCCTAGAATATTCGTCGTTTAGATAATGATGGAAAGCCTTCTGATCGATCACTGTATCTTTTTACATGTGAAGTATCAACATTCTGATTTGAATAAAAGGTGTGGTTCTTAGCATATTCATCTTGCGTTCACAATTCAATAATTGAATATTGGATCCTGATCAGCATTTTGTACTTCATGTTCCCATGAAGAATAGAATCCTAATTGATGCTAACACAGTTCTAATGACTCAATATTGCTCCTTTCATGATACCCTATGGGTCTTAACAAAAGGTATCTGAATCATCATGTTAAATGATTTGTATAGTATGAGTTGATAATTATGGACTCTACATAGTATATTCACATTTCCTTATTTTTACGAGATATATATTCCTGGACACTGCTTCTTTCGATTTGCGATTGGACTGAGCTATTATGTATCCGTGGTTATTATTTCTCTCTACAGCTACTTTTGTAACAGTTGGGTTTTTCGTCTATGTCCCTGCAGTTGTGGAAAGAAGGAACAGTGATTGCAGAGTAGTCCCTTCTGTCGTTTCTTGTTGAGATTATCATGTTTAGGGATTTGACAGTGGGTATATTAAGTTTGGACTTTGGGGAACAAAGTGTTCAACAATCCAGTGGAAAGAGCGAACAATTCTCTCGATGTGTATGATCGAATTCGTTTTAGTTGATTTTCTAGTGAGCGAGAGAAGCGAATCATGCTTGTCAACTCTAGATTTTGATCTTGATTCGTACTATCTTCCTATGAGTACAGGTCCAAGAATTGTCGAATCTTCGGATGCCACATGGATAGCTGGATCAGATACCTTTGTATCTTATATGAATACATACTATCTTCCTTTTCAGAAACACAGTATTCACAATGCTACAGATCAAATAATATATCAAAAGAAAGGATCTATTGGAATAGCGACTCAACTGTTTGGTGTTTGTGACATTCTCTTGTTAGGGATTGTCAATAATCGTTCAATTCAAAGTTGGTCAATTCTTTTGATTTCACTTGTAGTCAATGCTCCAGGAATTCCTAATCATTTTTTCCGTTTTCCACTCTTCAATCTAACATTCC
>JABLTK010050202.1_pt1 | contig 15574 bp, 21 predicted proteins | sample 7160131 | NCBI WGS metagenome assembly JABLTK01 (sample SAMN14651221, study PRJNA627086) | human gut metagenome | isolation source: feces | host: Homo sapiens
ATCAAGTATCATTGTAAGAATATTCGAGAACTGTTTGGACACAAGTATGATTTGGAAATGAGCAAGAATTCAGCTCTTCCTCGTTTCTAAGGGTTTGTACTGCATGGAAAGGATTTGGTTACCATGTTTGTTTCTATCTATTCCTGAATCTAACTTTGATAAAATGTAATCAAACTGTATTAAGTGATCTTCATAGAAATGTTAGCTATCTTGTTCCTCCTCATCCCTACCCTTGTAGAGATGTTGAGTGACAATTGTACGTGAATAGGATTTTGCTTAGTTGTAGTGAATGCTACCATATTGGAATTAACCTATTTGAATGGACTGTACTATCTCAATGGGACAATCAAAGGATATGGTACTAGTTATTTACTGTTAGACACAAATACTCCAGCATTGTTAGCGAAGTCCCAGTCTTCTATTGTCAATCCTTCGGAAATCAATGTAGATGATGATAGTACGATAACATTGGTGATTTAAGAGACAGGATTGTGGAATGTCCATTCCGATTTGGGAATCCAGGAACTTATTTTGGGTGAATCATGGAAAAAGAATGCGGTCATTAACAATCCGAAGAGTGATATATCGTGTGATTTGGGACTAGTTGATGTTACTCCGTACGTGTTAAAGTCGTCGGTGTATTTCGTTGTTCGAAATATTAACAACTAGAAATGACATCGTTACTCCTCACTTTGCTGGCTGGTATGATAATGCAAATGGAATATTTGGTCTTGGATTACCTGGAAATCGTATCGGAAGTGTTTCGTTATCGGAATCTCTTCATCTTTCTTCCTTCGGTCTTTTCTTCAGTGAACCAGATCCACGAATCGATTTCAATTATTTTGATGGTATTTTTGTTCGATTCTCTTCATTGATAGAGACAATGAGCGGTCAAATCATCTGGGGAGAAAAGATGTCTGGTTCTTATACAACATGGTTCCATTATTACTTTTCCTTGTATTCATTTTCCATTTGTGATACGTCTCTCTTCGGTCCTTTCACTATTGCCTATCCAGCCACCATTAGCACGACCTCACGGTGTTTAACTGTTCCTATGCAAATTTTCAACAATTTAATTGGATGGTTACCGATTGAGTGCCCAATTGGAGAAGGAAGCGGACATTCCCAATTATGCTGGCTCAACGGTGTATGTGAATAAAAACGAATTGATCATTAGTCATGGGATCAATCAGAAGGATATCCAACCTTTGAGTTCCATCTGAGTACGATCACAGATACTCTGTTTATATCCTTGGGAGATCTGATTATTACCGATAAGGACCGTCAATAGTAGAATAATGAGATGAAATGAGATCTAGTTTGTGTATTATGAACGGAACTGATGTGAATCATCGAATCACTCATCCTCTGAAGGTAATAGATTGATTGAATATCAGATGTAGACTCAAGGATTTGTATTTGGAACAATGGCATTGAAAGCATTCTATGTCGCAGTGAATGTGACTGCAGGTCGTGTGGGTCTGGTACAAGTGAATGAAACTGTAAGGATAATGAGATTTATAAGATATAGTCAAAACAGAGAGGTAATTGCAAACTCAATCAGCGATGTATGAAAGGACAGACTTTTAATCGTGCATCCAACGAGTGTATGGAACCAAACTGTGATGCATATTACTTTATGACCTTGAATGAAGAGAAACATGAATGTCGTACAGTAAGGAAGAAAGATTGTCTTAATGATTAGCATCCCATTGCTATCATTCTGTTCTGGAGTATTGTCATTTATTATATGTGTGTAAGAGATTGAAATGAATACTGATCCTTAGTGTGAATTTAATCAATTTTGGCAGACAAGTCGATATCGAAATCAGTTACTTCATAATGTCACTTAATTGTAACCTATTTGAATTGGCTTTGTTAAAGCAAACATTCAATCCATTGTCAATTTTGATAACATTTATGGAATTGTGGTAATAACGATGAATAAGCTCCAATTCAACCTCATTTTGAATGCCATTATAATAGATAGAACATGAAGAATCTTGTTTTACTGGAAAATCAAACACTTGGAGTTTAGGTAAATCTCGATGATGATTATCCTACCAATCTTACTATTGATAACAACTACAGAAGTAAAATGAAATGCATCTCCAGTAGCTATAAACGATTCTAAAGCAGGATTGTCTATATCCTATCCCTTTTCCAAAATTACCTTCAATTCTCATATCACCTTCAATTGATACATTTCCTATCATTGAATTATCCATCATAAGAGTTCTAAGACAAGGATTCCCTAAATCTTATTCAATTATGACACTAAGACTTGCTACATACAAAATAGGTGTACACCAAAACGAATTATGAAAATGAATTGATTCCAAACGAGCCAATCCTTCAATTGAGAGTTCATGAACTAATGCAAAGGAATAATCTCCAGATTTCCCTTCTCCTATCATAAGTGTCTCTAATACAGGAAGATCTAATCCTTATACTCTGTACTAAAATCTACCCTTTAATTGGAATTCCTCATAATCACAGAAACAATTACATCCAATTGAGATAGTCTTCAACATTGGACAATGACTCAATTTGAATTGTTTATTGGTTATTCGCTTGTCCAAATCAAATTCCTGGATTCTTCTCTCTAAGGATTCTCGTTGAACTGATTCCCAACCAACTGAATAGAAGATCTGAAGACTTTCTAATGTCTTATGATTCTCTAAAACAAAAGAATCCAGATTTCGCAGTGAATTTGATCCAATTTTGAGAGTTTTCAGATTGGTGAAGACTTTCCAATCAATAGTTGTCAAATTGACAAGTGAATTGTCATGAATATGAAGATGATAACGATTACACATAGCTTGGAGTTCTAAGAAAGACCGTGTCATAATGACTGTCGAATAGACCTTTGTATAATGATAATGAAGATGAGAGAAATCAAGGGAACTTTTGACTATCCATAAATCGAGACTTAAATGAATACCTTCAGTCGTTCGAGATGGTAATTCAATTTCCTTACTATCAGGAGTATCAATGAATGGATGTTCAAGGAGACAATTATGATACTTCAGACTAATGAATGAAGTTGTATTGAAATGACAATGAATCTCTGGATTGATGCTGTACTCATATAAAGAAGAGATTTGAGACCAACTATCAAGTTCAGAAGTGAAGTCTTTAAGAAGAGGAAGATTGACAAAGACAGCTGTATAAGCAATAGAACCATACATACTAGCTGTTCCAAAAGAACAAGAATTGAGATTAGGAAGATCTAATTAACAAGCATCATACAAATCATACCCCAAATCATTACTGTATGTAGTGATCGAAAACAGAAATCACCAATTATAATTGTCTTCAATGAAGGTAGCTCTATTGATAAATTGATATTGGAATGAATACTTGATAGAATGAAAGATCGACACCAATCAAATGAACCACTATTCCTTTCAAGTACTTGTCGAATTCGACCTATCTCAATATGTTTCAACTGATTACAATTGCGAATTATCATATCCTGACAACGATAAAGAGAACGACATCCAATATGAAGGTGATACAAAGCAGGCAACGATTCTAAACAAAATCGATTCACTATGCTCGTATTTCCTTCATCTCGAGTAAGAGGTCCTCCAGTCATGACATTATCTCCAATCCAAATCTCTTCGAGATTCTTCAATGAGGATAAAGAGAACGATGTGAGTTGGAATAACGAGTTATCGTTAATCACAAGTCGCTTCAAACGTTTTGCGTGCTGAATAGCTCCAGAAATGTCTGGTATGACCTTTGCTGTGGGTTCCACGTGAAGTTCGATTACTGTCTCATGAATCTTGTTAAAACCAATATCACCACTAATCACTAATCGTTTCGAAATGAACATTCCTTCACTCCAAATACCGTATCGATACAATGAACCATTTTGATCAATCTCTATCCCAATTCCATCATACTTGTCATTGAAGTAGAATCCGATATAATGAATGATTTCCTTTTCTCCAACATCATAGTACTCGATTCCAAATCCAAAATGTTTCTTATTCACGTTCATTCCACAATAAACCAAACGATTCGATTCATTGAAGAAGTTACCTTCTTCTATAACACCTTTTTCATCTACAAATCCTTCAATACGTTCTCCGGAGTTTGCATTATCAAAAATCTCAGGTTGATCATTCATCACAAGTCTGAGAGATTGGGCAACACCTGCAGAATAATTAATATAAAGAATTGGATAATCATTCTCAAAGAACACAGTGTCGCCTTCAAATTGTCCATTCTTGTAACCTCTCTGAAACTCAATTGTCCGATTCCCAAAATCTAGAAATCCGTGAATAGGACGTGATTCCGTAGACAGTTTGGCATCTACCTGGGTAAAGGATAAAAACTGAGATGCCAGTTCTTTACTGAACACGTTGACAAGCACAGAATCTAGTTATTATATTTCACAAAAGATAAAACCATATAATTCTTTGTATACAAACATAATGAGCCAATATCGGAACTGACATTTTCAGTTGAGTACCAACCGAAATAACATGCTTCGTTTGCTATCTGAAGGTCGAAATCGGGTTATCTGTACCATTTCGAATGTACGAGCCTTCTCTTCTATGACAGGTACATTCATGCCTTACCGATAATCAGGTAGACAGACTTATTCTAAAGAATGAGTGGAACAATATTACACCAACAATTGCCAACAAGGTGGGGTTGAACATTTTCAAGTTGCCTCTGAATCCTATCTGCATCTTGAAGAAGACAATTCTCTCATATTTTGAAGAGACTTACAAGGGAGAATTCAAAGTATTCGAAGATCTCTCTCCTATCGTCACAACCAAACAAGCTTTTGATGATATTTTGATTCCAAAGGATCATGTAAGCAGAAGAAAAAGTGATACCTACTATATCGATGCCACACACGTTCTTCGTCCTCATACAAGGTTCTTTCCTAAGATTGTTGTAAACTGTAGTGCTCATCAAGTTGAGTTGCTAGCTAACAATCTCAAATCGTTTATTGTTGTTGGGGATACATATCGTCGTGATGAAGTTAATCGCACGCATTATCCTGTCTTCACTCAAATGGAGATTGTTCGAACACTGGAATCTGTACGTATTTGCAATCGATTTGAGGATAGTCGAATCCAGATGTGATCATTAACGACATGAAGGAGGTTACAGAAGGACTCATTAGGTATGTGATTGGAGATACTGAAGTAGATATTGGATCATCTATTCATTCCTAGTATCGTTGGATTGATGGCTACTTTCCTTTCACCAATCCATCTCTGGAAGTCGAGGTGAATTATAATGGAAAATGGATGGAAGTTGACTTGAGGATATGAAATGATCTATAGTTGCTCGGCAGTGGTGCAATCGAACATCAAGTCTTAGTTAACGCAGGCAGACCTGTATTCTTTTTGTGAGTAGATTAACAGTAGAATGACCATGGATGGGCTTTGGGAATTGGTTTAGAGCGTCTTGCTATGAGCATGTTCCAGATTCCGGATATTCGTCTGTTTTGGCTTACGGATAAACGCTTTTTGAATCAGTTTGAGTGTGTGAAAGATGGAATTCGAGCAGGAATGAAACCTCCTGTTTTCCAACCGTTATCCAAATATCCTTCTTGCTATAAGGACATTTCGTTTTACTTGCCCAAGGGAATGAAACGTTGGAGTTTGGTCGAAGAAATTATGAATAGAGGATGATTTCCAATTCACCGATATGTATGAGATTATTCGAAATGAAAGCGGGGATCTTGTAGAAGATATTGAGTTAATTGATGCATTCTACAACAGAAAGAGAGATCAGCAGAGCTTGTGTTATCGGATCAATTATCGTAGTCATGAACGAAATCTGTTGAATTCTGTGGATTATTCGTATTTACTATAACTATTAGGAAATCGATGCGATTCAGATGAAGATCCGAAATCAATTCTCCAATACATTGGGCGTAGAATTACGATAATTCTCTTTATTAACAACAAACAAATCTAAGGAAGACAACTACTTAGATTGCCTAATCATCATGCAATTTCCAATTTTCTTACTGTTTATTACCAAATACCCTGAATGCCATAAATACACTCAATGGTAAGATAATTAAAATGAGATAAGAGATCCAATGTAGAGGAAGACTATTGGTGTATCTACATTGAATAAGAAACATTATGCTTACTGCATTGACATATATGGAACAAATCCAGATAGAGACATTACAGACGAACATATCAAACATAGTAACCACATAGCAACATGACAGAATACAACACACCAGAAGTTCAACCATGTTATAGAAGGCATTAGAACTAAAATAATCAAGTCCTGAGAGAAGAGATTTGCAAAATAGACTGTATTTGCTAGATAGTCATATCCAGCTGAAGGTGAGATGAAGACTGTTGACCATTCCAATATCAATGCTTCTAGAATTCCAATAACAACCCATTTCAAATACTCTCTCACAGTAAATAGAGTACTTCGATTGTTCTTATCAGAATCATTGTAATATTGATAGATACGAGGATCATTTAACAACTGAACTTGAGTATAAATACTCTTGGTGACCATGGATACAATTGGAACAAAAAGTAGAATATTGTATAAAGTCACTTCAAATGAATTGAATAATGAAACTCCAGAATATGAACTGAATATTGCATATGATGTTTGAATGATACAGAATATGATACTCTTGTAAAAACTGTAGTTACCAATAGTCCATGAACGACTTACACTCTCAATTCCATGGACACACATCAATCGCTTTAAGTGTCTGAATTCACTTATCACATAGTCAGCAGCTCGTGCTGCTTGTTGACCCTCTTTACCTATAATTCCAACACCCACATCACTGTTCTGAATCATAATCACATCGTTGCCTCCATCACCAATGCCCAATGTCACTGCACCAGTTGCCTTCTTCATCAACTGAACGACTTCCGACTAGTAATCATTCTTCCATCTCTTTCTTACCTTCTGCTTTGGGAATACACGGCAAAAAATAACAGAATTTACACGCATCGCCAACTGAACCAGAGCACTGGTCAAACTCTCTCCATTCGGTTTCTCTTCATGATTCGTTGTGATGAATGAGAACATGTTGCCAGTAACACATAGTGTGAATGGAACTGTGGAATCAGATTCAATTCTTCGTTCAGCATCTTTCAAATACTTCATAACACTACCATAATCACGATTCTTATCAGTTAAGTCAAGTTTCACGATATTGGAGTCCTTCGTTCGAGAATCGATGATTCCAGTAGAACGCCCAATGCTGATGGCAGTATTTGGCTTATCTCCAGTGATCATCCACACACTAATTCCACATTGGCGGAGATACTAGAGTTCATAATGATTCATTCGCTTACATCAATAGTCTCGAACACTTCATCTTGAAGCAGATCCTCAATACCACTCACACCAAGAGGAATGAGCTTAAGTTCAATAGCTTCATAACACTCTGCTTTCACTTCCTCACGGTTCTCAAGTACCTTCTCTGCTTCTGAGATTGCCTCAATCTTTTGCTGGAACTCCTCTTCATTTAGCTCCTTACTACCCATCACCAGAGTTCGTAATCTACGTATAATCAGGACTATTTCTGGAATACCCTTTATCAGCATAAATTTGTAGACATTTCATAATCTCCTCATAATTATGTTCTAGGTCAAAAGAATGAACCACTCCACTCTTGCAGGAACGACTCAGAATCATATCATCAGCACCTTTGGAATATAACATATATCGTTTTCGTTTTGGTTGATGGACCAGAACACTCATTCGCTTTCGTTCTGAAGTGAATTCTAGAATCTTTGCCACTTCCCAAGTCTCATTCACTCCATGAATAGAAATAGTTACATTGTTCCCGTGCTTATTGATCAGTTCTCCACCCAAGAACTTGCAGTATGAAACCAGACACAACTCATCTGGAGAATCACACTTGAAAACACCCTTATCAATCACAATAGAGTTACAAAGAAGAATTGCTCGAAGTGTCTCATCCAACAAGAATTGAGTTGTTTCATCATTCATTGAAGCATCTTTGTCATGAGACGATACAACAATTCTGGATATAATATTCTTAGTATGTCCTACTGAGTCTCGAACACATGGAGGAACTTCAGAATCATTTCATTCTTTGTCAACGTTCCAGTTTTATCTGTGAAGATGTAACGCACTTGACCGAGATTCTCACTCAAACAACTACTGTTGCAATGAACATATCTCTCTGCATCAGGTACCTTCTCCACGAAAGGACTGGTGTTCTCAATGAGAGAGGCTCGTGAAGACACAGGACGCATTTCCGAAGTAGCTTTGCTAGGACTCATTACCAAGCATAGTCCTCACAAGTGTTCATCATGATCAATAAAAAGAGTATAAATGACTTTACATACTTCTAAAGTAACCTTCAGGGAGATAGGAATCACCGAACTATTTAGAAGAAGAAATCGCATAGGAACAATCACATATTTCAATGCATTACTCTGATCTGTATGATTATCAATGTACCACTTGTCGATTGTTACAAGATTGTGTACTCCCGCGGGACCAAAGAGAGCAACCATAAACAGCTGGAAACAGAAAATGATCACAGTGAACCAATTGATCATACGATCTGAATGAGTCAGTTTCATCTCAGGAGTTTTCTTGTTCATTCCAAACTTAGTCTCATTTCCTGTATAGACACACGCAGCATAGCTAAGAATGAAGGAGAAAAAAGAGAGTATTACATGAATTCCGTATTTCGGACGTGGCACACTTGAAGAAAGAGAGATGAAGAAGAAAGAGGAGCTGATTCTTTCTCACAGTGGATTCTAGGTATCAAATTCCATGAAAATGAATACAGAGCGGGGAACTGATAAATGTGACTATTGGGAAGAGGACACTCGATTGAAATATTGAGAGAAGATAATTCCTTTCCCACTTCTTCTGCACTCGAGTTGTGCGATAAGAGAGTTTGTGTAGGTGTAGCCGCTGTCCGCAGTTTGAGATTGGTCTCGCCATCAATGTTGGTTGTCTGAATGTAGCATATTCCATTTGGATTGCTACTATACAGAACAACACAATCAGCAGGAATCTCCTCATCTTCAGTGAGATAGAGGATATCGCCCACTTGAATGTCCTTTGCTGCAATTTCTACAATAATGTCTCCTCGAAGAACTCTCACTATTTTGCTATTTGCAACCTACGATGAACACAAATACCATTTCCCACTTTGTCAGACTTTCTTCGATTTATATCATCGCTCAATTCTCGGATAGCCGAAACTGAAAAAATGAAAACTAAAGGAAGCCAAGTTGTCCAGGGATTGTTTACAGAAATTGTCTTAAACAACTAAAACAGTCAACGTCGACACTAATGAACATACCTGCAATATAGCAATCAGAAGGAAATAGCAATTCATTGGTTGTCTGTTGCTAAGTGAATGCGACCATACTTACCTAAATTGTTCAAATAGGTTTTTGAATACAAAATTCCATGGAGTGTATTTGGTATTCACCACAACGTTTGTTGAAAACCCAGGATTCTCGTGGTTGACCGATACATAACCTACTTGTCATATTTCGTTATTCACACTACGCGTCTTCGAGTTATCACTCATTTTGTTAAATCCAAGACAAAATTGAGGAATCACAAAGTTAAAAAGAATCGCGGTTATTATCCAAAGAGACGAGATGCGGTATTCAACAAACACGATAATAAAGGGATTACACAGTTAGATAGTGAACAAGCCAGAAAACTCCTGATCAAACTTTTCTTTCAAGTCCTTCTTTTCACTCTTAGATACATCAATTCCATTAACATAGATTTCTTGAATATGGATAAAGGGATTCATTCTAATGTAGTCTAAAAACATCATTAACCCCCTATACGTAATGGCTGTAAAGCCCAAGGAGATGATGGACAGATTTGGAACTGTTCCCTTTTGAAGGACATCCAAAAATCTAGTCACAAATGAATCCTGAAGGTTTGCATTCCCGTCTAGCTTTAAATAGCGCAATTTCACACAGTCTCCGTCAATCAATGCATCACACAAAACAGAGAGATCCTTTTCTGATAGGTTACAATCTTGAAGACACAGCAGATCCAAATTACGCGCAGCCTCACTGCACATGAATGTGTAAAAGTATTGTCCACATCCAGTGAAAGAGCAACTAGAGAAATTCAAATAGTACAAGGCACAAGGATGATTGGGAAATGCTTCGAAGAAAAGGTACAATGTTTCAGCAGTAATGAGGTTATTAGAAAAGCCAATTCGCTGAATACTATCGACATTCGAGTATTGCTTCATGTATTGGATTATAAACGACATATCTGTGTCTGTAAGCGGATTGAAGGAGAAATCAAGTTGTTCAAATGCGATGGGAGACCCTGGAGTATTCAACAGATTAGTCCATTGAGTCTCATCAAAGTTACCAATCAGGTTACCACTGAAGTCAAGGACACTCAATCGAGGGCACTGACCTGTGATTAGAGCAGCAAGTAATAAACAAAACGAATTTTGATCAAGAAGATTGGATCGAAGAAGAAGATGGCATAACGAAGTCGCTTTTCCACTAACAAGCCACTGTGTTAAAATCTGAATCTCGGTAACCGAAATACTGATATTCTCCATAAGAAGAGTCTTGATCTTCTTGCAATTGCTGTGAAGCAAAGCTTCGAAAAAGACAGAAAGAGCCTCAGTAATCAATGGATTATTACCGATGTTGATACGAGTGAGATTCTCTGGATATGGACTTCGCAGATACAAAGCAAACGAACGAATATCTTCTGGACCAATACCAGTATTACTGAGTTCAATCTGAGAGAGAAGAGGACACACTCCTTGTGCTAATGCATCGAAGAAGGCAACGGTGGAGTTGGCCGATAGATAGTTATCTGAGAGTATCAAGTGTTTCAGATTAGGACACGAGTACTGAGACAGAGCCTCTGTCAAATGTCTTATTCCTTCGATTGTTATACAGTTGCTAGAAAGATTCAGATTCTCCAAATCTGCAAGTAGACCTCGTTCCATAATACTCTGCATGGATCGTATATTGGAGTCATGAAGCTGGGTATTATCAAGGATTAGATCGTGAATTGGAGCAGAACAAACGTTGCTCTTCCCACTTGGCCACAGAGAACGAACAAGAACTTCAAAACCACGGGTTTGTAAGGGACAGTCGCTGAGAACAAGACGTCGAAGAAGAGTAAATGTGCTGAAATCCACGAGCTTGAAGAAGTTCAACACTCCTTCTACGTCATTCGTGGTAATCTGCAGAGATGCCAAAGCTCTGTTGAGACCGTTCATGGAAGCTTCTGAAAATGCATAGCAAATACGGGTTGTGAGATAGAAACACTGCAAAGTTAGAGAAAAGGCATCTTCCGAAGAGACCAATCCAAGTCGTAATGTTCGGCTCACTTTGTCATCCAAAGCCTCAATAACAGATACAATATTCTCTTCACTTAGAAGATGAACAGCGATTGAACGTAAAAAGAGAAAACCATCATTTCGGATAATCCGACAAAATCGATCCATTTCGTTGTTATCGCATTCATCATAAAGGGCAACATCCGAGATGAAAGGACTTTTATTTAATGAATCAACCCACTCAGCTCGACAATTGACCGATACACTGATCCGAGCCGTCTGGATAAGCTTACAAAAGTAGCGATTTACAGAAGAAAGAATAATTTGGGTACCCAATGAACAGTACTGGATGACCTCAACCATGGTTGCAACACGGATTCTCGTTAGAGGGTCCTCATCTAGCTCTGGATACATCTCAGAAATACACTTAATGAATCGATGAGAACGAGCTTGCATAACATCGTTAATTACTTTTTTTCGTTGTTTCTCTGTTTTCAAATCGATAATGTCCAATTGTGCTTCGCTTGGAACTACAAATTATAGTCTTTTAAGGATCCTCACCTTCAGGTTCTGTTTGAATAGCCTTAAGAATTGTTTCAATATCTCCAACATTTTCCAAAGTACTGACGCAAGAGTACAATGACTCCTCCTGGAGAGATGGAGATTGTTGCGTTGTTAGAGTTAATTCCGGAATATCCGGTGATGAAATAAGCCTCTTATTGCGATTTTGCGCTTGACTTTGACTTTGTCCCATTTTATTGAAACAAATCCAACTTTCCTCAATATTAATTGTGTTCGGAACACAACAAATCAAGTAACTAATATAACAGTATATAGTTCCAGGATCAATCCCGTTGTTAACATTTCTTTTCATACCAATTTTTTAATGACACGCTATTCTCTCTTCCTCGCTATATTTCTCTCTTTATTTTTATTGTGTTCTTGTGATAGGTTGGCTTATTACGTGAGAGTTATGATCAGGTCAGTTCAAGCTGAGGAGTTAGGTCAGCCAAAAGATTGCCTTGGAAAGCCAGGCTTGTCAAGTATAAATGTATAATAACTCTAATTTGTAGCGAATTGTACATCCCTTCATGTCATGCAACATGCCAAAGTAGAAAAAAGTGCAATAAAGGTAGAACTCGATCATGTGTATTACAGGCAGAATGAAGAGGAAATAACGAAGAAGAGCGATTCTTGGATGTCTGGGTTTCTGAAGACATTCGTTATGATTATCAGTATGGAAATTGGCGATAAGACCTTTTTCATTGGTGCCATTCTAGCAATGTCACATAATCGTTGGTTAGTCTTCATTGGGTCTGTTTTGGCTCTTGTTGTAATGTGTGTCATTTCATGTGTCATCGGTCTGTCGGCTCCCATTCTGATGTCTCGTGAGGTCACTGTAGTGGTGGCTGCAGTTCTGGTCTTCGTAGTAGTTGACTCTAATTGATAGTTTGTGTTCTTTGGAGTTCGCATGATCATTGAAGGTCTGCAGACCAGGGAGCAGTAGGATTGATATTCTGGTTTTATTCTAGAGATGTCAGTGGTGAGTATGCTGAAGCAGAAGAGAGTATCAAGAAACACATTTCAGAGTACAGATGTCCTTATTCAGAATTATGGATAGAAATAACTCAATTCATTCTGACGCCGAAATGGGTCTGATTTCAAAGAAGAACGATGATGCTACCAAGGATGAGTTCAAATGTAATCTCAACAATGTAGCTACATAAAACGAATATGAAGTAGATCGTTCTTCGTACCTTCATAATGGTCTTTTTCGCAGAGTGGGGTGATCGTTCTCAGGTTGACATCACATTGTCTTCTAATTCCTAGTTCTCCACACTTTTATTGGCTGGAACCCATCCTGTTTCTTCAGGTTGATGTTAGTTCGTAAACTCATGTCTAGTGATTGCTGGTGCTACCTGTGGTTATATTGTGGCTACACTGTGCGGAATTCTAGGAGGAAATTTCTTCGCTCGAATTATCTCACCCAAGGTTATTTCGATTGCTGGTATTATAGGTTGAGAGATGTGATATGAAGGTGGTATTCTGTTCCTTCTGTTCGCTCTGCAGATAGTAATCTTCAAGGATTAGTGTGGTTTGTTATCAACACAATATGATTTATATAACAAAGAATCTCTAAACATACAACTTCTCCATGATTCCATCCTTCCGAAGGAACTCAGAACCCTTCACAGTGAATGCAAAGCGGTCGTTTTCATCCTTCAACAGTCGCGAAAACTCACTTTCATATCTACAGATCATTCTACTTCCTTTCTTCTACGTAACATTCACAACATTGTTGAAATGCTGTCGCACACGCACTAATTTCACTCTCAACTTCTTCATCATCTCGACAACATTTGGATCATAATGATTCATCAATACCGATAACTCCCATAAATAGCTTTCCATAGCACGACTCTGATTGATATCATTTGTAGTATTGTCAAACGGATCAAATACAGACCAATCCACATCTTTCAAATGTTTGAATTCAAATGTCTGCTTCACACGTTTCAGAGGCAATTCAAGTTCATGCTGACGTTTTTCTCTCTTCAGTTTCATCCGGTCTAGAGTTCGCTTCACAATTTCAGATGATAAAACTGTTGTTGATCGTTCTACTTTCATCATTTGATTGTCTGCCTTTTCTGCAACCACCTCTTCATCAGCCTTCTCATCATTACTCTCATCTTCATCTTCATCTTCTTCATCATCTTCATCATCTTCCAAATCCATTGCCTTCTTCTTCAAAATATTCATCTCTTCCTCTTCTACTCCAGGTAATGCCTTTCTATGTCCCACGACATCATAAATGTTCTCTTCATCATCCACATGAAGAAGAGAGTAGCAAACACTATGATAAGTAATAAGCTCAGTTATCAGAGGAATCACAAACAATGCTGTAGAAGGCGAGTCTGTGATTGCGATTCGACAAAGTCGTTTGCAAAAGGCAGCCACGACTATAGAAGGTACAGCTGAGGAACGGAGTGACTGTACCAGCAAGGTAAGGAATCGCTGCTTGTATTTCAGTTGAAAGGCTTCTGGTGTAAGTAACTGATAGAGTTTGTTGTAGTAATTGGGATAATTCACATTATACTTCGTAATGAGTTCAAAAAGTCCACTCAAGGCCAGAACTGAAGTCATTCCTCCATAGTCAAAACAATCAGTCAAATAATCAGCCATTTGAACAGGCATTTGGAGATAAGGAAGAATCTCTGAATGAACCTTCATAAGTACATATTGAATTAGATTCTCACTGAGTTCATGACGTAAGAGAGACATAATAAGAGTTTGATAATTCTTCTTTTGTGCTGCTTCTGAACGATTCTTCTCAGCAAAAATACCCTGAGAATGAGATAATAAAACCACACCTACCATTATCTGGACTTGTTCATCAACTGGTCGTTCGATGAGAGAAAGTAAATAGAATGCACGTTTTACGAAGTCCTCTCTAGAAATAATTGATACTAGATATGATTACGGTGCTAGATCTTTGACCTCTATATCTTCTTCCGTTTGTTCGGTATCATCAGGTACTTCGTCTGTTGACTGGCTCTTATCTCCATTCTTGTTAGAAAGATTGAAGAGAGTTCGGTATGTATAGAACTTGAAGTCTGTGTATTGGAAATACTCCTATGAATCAGTTCAACTCGAAATAACACACTTCTTTCAAACACAAACGCAACTGATCTGGTAGAGTGGTAAAAGACATGAGTTTGGCAATGATCTACTCTAAGAATCTCTCATCACCGCTACCATAGTAAACAGATTGTCATCAAATACAAGAGTTGTTTCCTTACTTCCATATCCACCCTTCTGACAGAATGAGATAACGATACGGAATGCAGTCAACTATTTTTGATCCGTTTATTCAATAACTACCTGTGTAACAGAATCCTCGGAGTCAATCAAGTCAAGAAGGGTTTCATAATACGACTTATAATTCGATAGTAACCACAATCTGAACTTTTCTACAGCTTCATTCACTATTCCAGTTAGAAATGAGAAAAAATGCCATACACTTCGACGAAGCATTCAGGTATTTCGGTCGTAGATAGTTCTTATCAATTACTTTGGTAAAGACACGACGAAGAGACTGCATGGCTGCAATTACAAGATCTGACTTCTATTCCCATGAACTATTAAACAATCGACCTACATACTTAGTCTCATCGAGAAACTGCATCAGTCGAGAGATGTCTACAGATAATCATCGACAAATCAAGCGAAATACCATTTGTATTCTGAATATTCTTGTCAATCCGGATTGTC